>Ga0187784_10000040_pt1 | contig 73017 bp, 54 predicted proteins | sample 1015_SJ02_MP15_2_FD_132964 | JGI IMG/M metagenome (GOLD analysis project Ga0187784, IMG submission 132964) | Tropical peat soil microbial communities from peatlands in Department of Meta, Colombia - 1015_SJ02_MP15_20_MG | ecosystem: Environmental > Terrestrial > Soil > Wetlands > Peat | place...
ATCCCGCGATCCGCTGCCGGCGTTTCTCTTTTGGCTGTCATTGCTGGTGCCGGTGATCGCAATCGGGCTGGCTTTTGATTCCGTCAACGGCGAGTACAATCGGCGCACGCTTTCGCGTATCCTATCGCAACCGATTTATCGCGACGCGTTGTTGTTTGGCAAATTCTTCGGCAGTCTCATCACGCTGACGATAGCCCTGGTCGTGCTCTGGCTCATGGTGATCGGCCTTGGTCTTCTGTTCCTCGGCATACCTCCGGGTGGAGAGGAAATAGCGCGCAGTTTCGTCTTTCTTCTGATCACCATTATCTATGCCGGCGTGTGGCTGGCGCTTTCCCTGCTGTTTTCGATTCTGTTCCGCTCGGCCGCGACTGCGGCGCTGGTGTCGCTGGGTTTCTGGTTGTTCATTTATCTGATCTGGCCGATTCTCGCCGAAGTTATTGCGACGGCGATCGTGCCGCCGGACCCGCGTTACACGGCTCTGGGACTGCAGACTCCCGGCACGGTGGAGTTGCAGCAGATTTTGGCTCGCTTCTCGCCTTCGACCTTGTTCGCGGAGGCCGTCGTAGCGCTTCTTGATCCGACGACGCGGTCGCTCGGGCCGATCTATCTCAGCCAGCTTCAAGGCGCCGTACTCGGGGCGCCGCTGCCGATCGGCGAGAGCATATTGATCGCCTGGCCGCAGACCGTCGGCATGTTGGCCGGCGCCATCCTGTTGTTCGTCATCGGCTACGTGATCTTTCAGCGGCAGGAAGTACGCGCATAAGTTTCAATTCCCTGTGATAATTTACGATCACCGCAGGTCGCGTGGCGGCATTTCGAGAAACGCGTCGACACGCCGGCGGACTCTGACTATTTGTTCACGTCATTGGACGATATATCTCTCATTGAGAAATTCCATATCTAACGAGGGGGGATCGTGAGCGTCATCAAATCCACGGTCGATATCGCATCACCGGAGTTCCTCGCTAACGAGGTGGCGATGCGTGCGCTTGTCGCGGAACTGCATGAGCGCCGCACCAGGGCCGCCGAGGGCGGACCGCCGCGCGCCCGCGAACGACATCTGGCGCGCGGAAAGCTATTGCCGCGCGAGCGGGTGATGGCGCTCATCGATCCCGGTGCGCCGTTTCTCGAACTATCACCGCTCGCCGCCAACGGCATGTATGAGGAGCCGATTCACGCCGCCGGCATCATCACCGGCATCGGCCGCGTTTGCGGACGCGAATGCGTGATCGTTTGCAACGACTCCACGATCAAAGGCGGCACCTATTATCCGCTGACGGTGAAGAAGCACGTACGCGCGCAGGAGATCGCCCGCGAGAACCGGCTGCCGTGCATCTACCTCGTGGATTCCGGCGGCGCCAATCTGCCGCACTGGACCGACGTATTCCCCGATCGCGAGCATTTTGGGCGCATCTTCTTCAATCAGGCGACCATGTCGGCGGCCGGTATCGCGCAGATCGCGGTGGTCATGGGCTCGTGCACGGCGGGCGGCGCCTATGTGCCGGCGATGTCGGACGAAACCATCATCGTGCGCAACCAGGGCACGATCTTCCTCGGCGGCCCGCCGCTGGTGAAGGCGGCCACCGGCGAAGTGGTTTCCGCCGAAGAACTCGGCGGCGCCGACGTGCACGCAAGAAAGTCGGGCGTCGCCGACTACTACGCCGAAAACGACCGTCATGCGCTGGCGCTTTGCCGCCGCATTGTCGGTAATTTGAACACAAAAAAGACCGTCGACATCCCGCTCACCAAGCCGACCGAACCGAAATACGACGCCGCCGAACTCGACGGCATCGTGCCGGTCGACCTCAAGAAACAATTCGACATCCGCCAAGTCATCGCGCGGCTCGTCGACGGCTCCGAGTTCGATGAGTTCAAGGCGCTCTACGGCACCACGCTCGTCACCGGCTTCGCGCATATTCACGGCATTCCGGTCGGCATTGTCGGCAACAATGGGATCTTGTTCTCGGAAAGCGCGCTCAAGGCCGCGCATTTTATCGAGCTTTGCTGCCAACGCCGCGTGCCGCTGCTCTTCTTGCAAAACATCGTCGGCTTCATGGTCGGGCGCGACTACGAGGCAGGCGGCATCGCCAAGGACGGGGCCAAGCTGGTGACGGCGGTGGCCTGCGCACAGGTGCCGAAGATAACTCTCATCGTCGGCGGCTCCTACGGCGCCGGCAACTACGGCATGTGCGGCCGCGCCTACGGCCCGCGCTTTTTATACACTTGGCCGAATGCGCGCGTTTCGCTGATGGGCGCCGAACAGGCGGCCAGCGTTCTGGCGACGGTGCGGCGCGACAATATCGAGGCGGCGGGCAATACGTGGTCCGCCGCCGAGGAAGAGAAATTCAAGCAGCCGATCCGCGACCGCTACGAGGCCGAAGGCAACCCCTATTACGCCACCGCGCGGCTCTGGGACGATGGTATCATCACGCCGGCCGAAACGCGTCGCGTGCTCGCCTTGTCTTTTTCCGTGGCGCTCAACGCGCCGATTCCGCAGACGCCGTTCGGGGTGTTCAGGATGTGAAGTTCACGCCGCTCGTGCTCGGGTGCCGCTCTGTTCGTTCTTTACCCCCCCCCCTAATCCGATCAATCGCTGCCTCAGCGGTTGAAAAGCCAGAACACGATGCTAAGCACGATGCTGATGATGATGCAGGTGACCAGCGGGAAGTAAAAACTCGCGCCGCCGCGCTGCACCAGAATGTCGCCGGGCAGCCGGCCAAGGCCGATCCGCGACAGCAAGGGCCACGCGATCCCGGCGACCAGGATCACCAGTCCGAGCCCGATCAGGAAGCGCTGCATGTCCATCAGAACCTCATCGACAAGGTGGCAAGCCGCCGGAAGTCGATCAAGAGTATTCCAGGCGCTTGACGCTGCGTACCTTGAGGCGCTCACGGTCTGGTGCGGGGCTCCGAGAACGGCGCGGAGGATGACATGGCTGAGGCTCGCTACCGAACGGCGCTTATCGTGGGAGTGGGGGGCGGGCTTTCCGCCTCGGTGGCGCGCACCTTCAAGAAGGCCGGCATGACGATCGCGCTTGCGGCGCGGCGAGCCGCCGATCTCGGGCCTTTAGCCAAGGATGTTGGCGGCAAGGCCTTTGCCTGCGATGCGGCAAAGCAGGCGGAGGTGGCAAAGCTCTTTGCCGACGTCGAAGCAACGTTCGGTGCGCCCGACGTCGTCGTCTATAACGCCAGCCATCGCGCGCGGGGGCCGTTCGTCGAACTTGATCCGGCCGAAGTCGAGAAGGCGCTTATCGTCGGCGCGTTTGGCGCTTTCCTCGTGGCGCAGGAGGCGGTCAAGCGCATGTTGCCGCGCAAGCACGGAGCGATCCTCTTCACCGGCGCCTCCGCGAGCGTAAAAGGCTACGCGCAATCGGCGCCGTTCGCCATGGGGAAGTTCGCGCTGCGCGGGTTGGCGCAGAGCATGGCGCGCGAGCTTTCCCCGCAGGGCATCCACGTAGCCCACGTCGTCGTCGACGGCGGCATCCGCAGCGCAACCCGGCCGGAGCCGCCGGATAAACCCGACAGCATGCTCGATCCGGACGCCATCGCCCAAACCTATCTCGATCTCCTGCTACAACACCGCAGCGCCTGGGCCTGGGAAATCGAGTTACGGCCCTGGGTAGAGCGATTTTGAGCGCAAGGTCAGAGGGCGGCGGGTATAATCGCGGCATGCCGGAGAAGCTCGCAAAGGCATTTCTGACCGTGCTGGCGCTTGCCGTCGCCACGACCGGAACGCAGGCGCAGACGACGCGCCACAAACGTGAGCAACAGCGCGCCGCCGAACCGGCGGTTCCCGCCGTGCCGCCCGATAAACGTGACAGTGTCGTGGCGGCGCCCGCTGTATTCGTCGGGCGTCCCTATTGGCTGGCGCTGGCCCAATGTGGCGGTATCTATTTCAAATTGAACGTGCTCTACACCGATGCCGCCGTGCATGCCCGAGTCGTCAAGCCGGATCCCAAGGCCAATGCCGAATACACCAAAAAACTCAACGATGCGATCAAGACCGCGACCGCGTATTTCGACGGGGCGGAGCGCTTCCTGATGACCGACCGAGGGCTTGAACGCGCCGACGCAGTTTTGACGTATGACGGACAATCGCGCGCTGCCGGCGAACGGCTCAAGACTGTTGAAGCCGCGCTGGTGGCGGTGAAGGCGTGTCCGGCGCTTTACCGCGCCTGCCAGGAAACGTTTTCCAAGCAATGCAGCGCGCCACTGCCGCCGGCGAGTTGAGCCGGCAGCGCCGGGACGTTGCGCAAAAAGGTGTTCATGAAGCCCGTGAAGCCCGTGAAGCTGGTGGTTATGGCCTTGATCGCAGCCGTGCTGTTCGGCGCGTCCAAATCGTGGGCGCAAGAGACATCAGCGCAGCAAGGTGCCGAAACCGAGCGGGGCGAGCCGAAGATCGGCGAGATCATGACGCTTCAGCAGATGCGCCATATCAAGCTTTGGTTTGCCGGCCGCGCCGGCAATTGGCCGCTCGCCGATTATGAGATCAACGAGTTGAAGGAAGGCTTTGACGATCTGAGCAGACAGGTCGGGAGCGATACTGTGGAGAAGGCCGTGGGAAGCCAAATCTCCGCCCTCGAAAAGGCGGTCGGGGCCAAGGATCGCGCCGCATTCACGAGCGCCTTCGATCAGCTCAATGCAGGCTGCAACAGTTGCCACCGCCTGCTCGATCGTGCGTTCATCGTGATCCAGCGTCCGACCGTGCTGCCCTACAGCGATCAATCTTTTGCCGGCCAGAAGTGATCGGCCGCCCCGCGGCAACGCGCCGCGGTGCCCGGCGCGACATACGACTGGCACATTTTGCATCGATAGCTAAGCCGGAGGTTTCAAACGGGAGGCCTGACGATGACCTATCGCGTCTATTCCGGCCCGCGAGGCTCCCAGTCCATTTCTCCTCTGGAGAAGGATCGCCACCTCTACAAGGAATTCAGCCTGCTCGACGAGGCGATGAACTGGGCGCGTCATATCAACGACAGCGGTCGTGTGGCGCTGCTGATCGAGGGCGACGACGGCACGCGGCTCACCAAACAGCAGATCGTAACGGCGTTGAAGAATCCCGATTCGATGGCGCCTCACGACGACGCTGCGTAAGTATCTTGCAATGTATTTAAAAGCGGCCGCAAAGGCGCGCGACACTGCGGCGCCGGCGGCCGCCGCCGGGCTCGGCGTTGCGTGCGTAGGCTTTCTGATGTGAGCGTCAGCGATCGACGCCGGGCAATGCGGCGAGATCGGGGATCTCGCGCAGAGGGGCAAAGTCGGCGTACTCGTCCGGCATGCGTGCGCGATTAACCCAGAAAGCCTTGAACCCGAACGATGTCGCACCCATCACGTCCCAGCGGTTCGATGACACGAATGCAACGTCGGACGGCCGTGCCGCCAAGGCATCGGTGACAAGCGCATAAACTTCCGGCAGCGGCTTGTAGCGGCGCACGCTGTCTACCGAGAGGACAGAGTCCAAAAGTCCGCCAATGCCGGCTGCCTCGACCGCGGCTGCGAGCATGCGCGGCGACCCGTTGGAGAGGATGGCGAGCTGCGCGCCGTGCGCCTTGAGATCGGCAAGGATGGTGCGGGCATCGGGGAACGCGTCGAGGGTGAGATAGGCGTCGAGCAGCTTTGGTCGCAGCTTGCGGTCGACGGAAGGTACCCGCGCGAAAGCATAGTCGAGCGCGCGCTCAGTCAGCATCCAAAAATCGACGTAGCGGTCGGCAAGCGTCAAGGTCCAAGTGTATTCAAGCTGTTTTGTCCGCCAGATCTCCGAAAAACGTTCCGCCTCGGGCCCGGCCCAGGCGCGATGGCGTGCAATCGCGGCATGGACGTCGAACAGTGTGCCGTAGGCATCGAAAACATAGGTATTGTACATGGCTCGATCTCCTCGCGGCATGGTGACAAAGTCTGCACCAAGGGGACAATAGGCGCATGGAAGGATGATTCGATGGGCCGGTCTGTTACTTGGTCAAAAACCATTACGTTTTTTGAGGACGACTGGCACGAGGGCAACGTGCCGATCATGGGTCCGCGCACGCATGCAGCCTGGCTTTGCACCTCGGTGTTTGACGGCGCGCGCGCCTTCGAGGGCACCGCTCCGGACCTCGATTTGCATTGCGCGCGCGTCAACGAGTCCGCCAAGACTATGTGTCTCAAGCCGCTGGTGCCGGCAGACACTTGGCTGGGGCTCGTGCGCGAGGGATTGAAGCGCTTCGAGCCGGACGCCGAGCTGTACATTCGTCCGATGTACTGGGCCGAGGAGGGAGCGCCGGGCGGTGTGCGGCCCGACCCGGAATCAACGCGCTGGTGCCTCACGCTCTACGTCGCGCCGTTTCCGCAACCCACCGGCACGGCCATTACGTTGTCGCAGTACCGCCGGCCAACACGCGAAACCGCCCCAGTCGACGCCAAGGCCGGCTGCCTTTATCCGAACAACGCGCGTGCGCTTATCGAAGCGCATGCGCGCGGCTTCGACAATTGTCTGTTGTGCGACATGCTGGGCAACATCGCCGAGCTCGGCACGGCCAACATCTTCATGGCCAAGGACGGGGTGGTTTTTACGCCTGCCGTCAACGGGACTTTTCTTGCCGGTATTACGCGGGCGAGGGTGATTGCACTGTTGCGCGATGCCGGCGTCACCGTCGTCGAGACGACGCTGCGCTATCCCGATTTTCAAGCGGCCGACGAGATTTTCTCCACGGGCAATTACTCGAAAGTTGCACCGATCACCCGCATCGATGCGCGGGATTTGCAGCCTGGCCCGTTTTATCGTCGGGCCCGTGAATTGTATTGGGAGTTCGCGCACGCAACAGCATGATGCGGGTCGGCCCCCTGCTGAGCTGTTCTAGTCGGGTCCCCGCACCGTCAGCAATGTCGGTATCGAACGTCCGCGAATGTCATAAACACGTGCATAGACGACGCCGTCGCGCACGACGTCGAACAGGATTGGTGCGTCGAGTTTGGCGCAATAGAACTCGCCGAGCATCATGGCGAAGTCCGCGCCTTTCGGATCCCATATGGCCGAATATTGCGGACCTAACGCGACGCTCACGGCCGGATGTGGTCCGCAAACCGCGACGTTCCACCTGTCACCGCTGGGGGGCTTGCCGGCCTGTGCAAGACGCATGCGCAATTCCCGCGACGCCTGCGTCATCGAAAGCCCCCAATAGTCGATCATGTAGCGGGGCCGCGCCCCGGCAACGCCGCCGGCGATGTGATTGAAATGCGTGTATTCGTAGGGGTGCAGCCGCACCATATCGATGACCGGCGAGGTGAGGCCGGCAATCAGCAGGAGAGCACCTGCCGCCATCGCGGCATGGCCGTATTGTTGCAGGCGCTGCGCGATCCACGCGGCGGCAAGGCCGCCGAGCACCGCGAAGGGCGGCGTCAAGAACACGAAATGGCGAATGCCGTTGTACATGGCCGGGCGGGCGGCAGCGGTGACGAGGACTGGAAGCACTGCGGCGAGCACGATGGCAAGGAGCGCGGCGCGCCGGCCGACGGTGGCGGCTGAACGCTTCTCGTCGGCCCGCGCGACGACGACGGCGGCGCCGATCGCACCGCCGAGCCCGAGCGCCAGCATCAGTTCGGGCAGCGTGAGGCCGACAAGCGTCGGTACGTAGCTGCGCGGCATGTCCGGAACCATGATCAGTCGGCCGTCGAACAGCTCGCGCCACGGCTTCTCGAAAAAATTGGAAAAATACTCGACGGCGCGGAACGGGTTGAACGGCGAGACCGCGGCCCATGGCCAGACGAGCCCCATGACCAGATAAGCCAGAATGGCGGCTGCAATAAACGGCACGAGGAATGAGCGCCATTCACCGAGCGCCGCTTTGAATCCGTTCGTTCGCGATCTCAGCGCGAGGATGAGCAGAAGCGGCAGCAGCGCATTGACGAGTGCGAAGCCGCCCATGACTCGCGAACCAATCGCGAGGCCGGTGCCGAGGCCCCATAGCGCAGTAGTTGCCGGCGTGGCATGCGGGTATTCCTCGAAGGCGCGTACCGTGGCGAGAAGCGCGATCACCATGGCTACCGCAAACGGGGCGTCCTTCGCGTTCATGAACATGTGGCCGCAATAGAGCGGGCAGGTCGCGAGCAGCACGAGCGCGATCAAGCCGGCGAAGGGGCCGCCGATGCGGCGTCCAAGCCGCCAGGTCATGAACAAGCCGACAAGACCGACGGCGGCGCCGACCAGTCGCCGCGTTTCGAACAGATCGAACGGCAGAACCTTGGCAGACAGGGCGGCGAGGAGATCGAACCCGCCGCCGTACATATAGAGGTTGACGAAGGAAAGCGCGCGTTTGTCGGCAAAACCCGACGCGTAGAGCGAAACGAGCAGATCGCCATATTGCGAATGCGTGTAGTCGTCCCAACCGAGGCCGAAGTCACGGAAGGTGAGGGCCGCAATCGCGGCAATGACAAGCAACGTGCCGAGCGCAAATCGGTCGAGCAGCCGCGCGGCGCGGCGGGCCTGCGGTGGCTCGCTCGCAGACGTTGCGGCGGGCAAAGGCGCAGCGACGCCGATCTCCGGTGAATGCTCTGTCGTAGAGTTCAGCACATTGATTTTCTCGTTGCATTCGTACGATCGCCACGGTGCCAATCCATGCGGCCATTTCGCGGCGTCGATCGCAAAAAAACGGGACCAAACGGTCCCGCTCGTTGCACCATCATCGGTGCGGCCGGCGCTATTTCACCGCTGTCTCGTACATCTCGGCCACATAGTCCCAATTCACGAGATGATCGAGGAACGCCTTGAGGTAATCCGGCCGCCGGTTGCGATAATCGATATAGTAGGAATGTTCCCACACGTCGCAGCCGAGTATCGGTTTGGCGCCGTGCACAAGCGGGTTCTCGCCGTTTGGCGTCTTCATCACCGTGATTTTGCCGTCTTTGACCGCGAGCCAGCACCAGCCGGAGCCGAACTGAGTCACGCCGGCCTGGATGAAATCTTCCTTCATCTTGGCAATAGGACCAACGTCGCTCGTTATCTGTTTTTCGAGTTTGCCGGGAAGCTTGTCGCCGCCACCGCCCTTCTTCATCCATTTCCAGAAATGCACGTGATTGTAATGCTGTCCGGCATTGTTGAAGAGGCCCTGGTTCTTGCCAAATGTGCCCTTCAAAACCTCCTCGACCGGCTTGTTTTCCCACTCGGAGCCCTTTGCCAAATTATTTCCGTTGGTCACGTAAGCTTGGTGATGCTTGTCGTGATGGTACTCGAGCGTCTCGCGCGACATGTAGGGGGTGAGCGCATCGTAGGCGTAAGGCAGATCGGGCAAGGTAAAAGCCATTGGGTATACTCCTCAACGTGAAGGGCGGACCGTGGACGGGGGGCGTATTCGTAAAACCGCCTGGCGAAGCCAAGGTTTCCTCTAAATAGGCTTAACTGGCATGTTTGGGCAATGTCCATCGTACGCAAGTGCCGACGCAGGCAGGCGCGAATGCCAAAGACCTGTCGATTTCTCAAGCCACGCCATCAATTATCGGCCCTTCTCGCTCGGACGCGGGTTCGGCCCGGAGCCACTTAAGTTCTTGCGCTGCGACACGATGGCAGCCAAAATATTTTATTATTTTGCTTTGTCCCCACGGGCGCCCGGCTCGGGGCAAAGGGTAGCGTGATGCCAGTGATTTTGTTGCTCTTGGGCGTTGTGACGGCCGCCGCGGGGTTGCTCCTCGTGGCGTCAGGCGCGCCGATTCGCGACGGTGCTTTCGACGCGGAGGTCGTTACCCCGGGCACGATTGCGGCTGTCGGGGGGCTGCTGCTCATTGGGATGGGGCTTGCCGTCCGCGAGCTGCAGCGTATCGAGCGCGCGCTTGCGGTGCGGCCGACACAACTGCCTCGCGGAGGCGGCGTCGCCGCCGAGGGTGCGGCCGCCTCGGTAAGCATTCCGTTTCCACCCAAGCCTAAAGCCAGTCCGCAACCGGCATCCGCGAGCGCAACACCGGCGTCAGGACCGAGCGAGGATGCGACAGTTGAACGCCCGCAAATGAAATTGTCGGTCGTCGAAGGGGCCGACATATCGCCGCTGTCACAGGCGCCGGCCCGCGGCGGGGAGGACGTCAGCGAGGAGAAAGGCGTCGCCGCCGCCGGCTACGGCGCTGGCGCCGCCGCGTCCGCCCGCGTGCCGCCGCGGCTCGACGCCAAAGCCCGTCCGGCGGCGGCACCAGGCAAGGCGAAAAGTTCAGTGTTTAATGCCTTTTGGCCAGCAGCGCCCCGCCGGGATGCCCAAACGGCAGCCGTGCATGTTGCCGCGCCGCCATCATCACCCGCGATCGAGCCGCGACTGAGTGACGAAGCAGTGTCTGGCCCTCGCCCGGTGGCCGAAGATTATATGGCGGCGGCACCGGTGTCCGTGCTCAAATCAGGCGTCGTTGAGGGGATGGCCTATACACTCTACTCGGACGGATCGATCGAGGCGCAGCTCCCACAGGGGACCATGCGGTTCGGCTCCATCGCCGCGCTGCGCGAGCACATCGAGCGCAGCCCGTAAATTTTCCGCGGCCTTCTTGGCGTTGCGAAAAGTCACCCGCGTGCGGGCTCCCGCACCTGGTCGACATTGGCCGTCGAGCTTTTCGCCGGCAAACTACGCTGATCATTTGACAATGGCGCGAGCGTAACTGCCGGGGCGGTCGAGATCTTGTGCGCCGCAAAGTTTTTTCTTGGGAAACTTGCGGTCGAAAGCTGTTTGTTGCTCTAGTTTTCAGAGTGTTATATGTTTAGAATTGTTCATAACTAGGAAATGCCCTTCCCGACCATAGTATTGCCCGCCCCGCAACGCGAGGGGGCGAAAGATCGGCGCGGGGAGCTACTTTCGAGATCAGGCCTAACATGGCTGAGAACTCAAGCGAAAATTATATTCAACTGACCGCGAACATCGTTTCCGCCTACGTGAGCAACAATACCGTCCCCAGTGCGGAGATACCGAGCCTGATCAATCAAATATACTCCGCGCTGATACGGGTCTCGAGCGGCCAAGTCGCAACGCCTGCGGAACCGCTCAAACCAGCCATTCCGGTCAAACGTTCCGTCACGGCCGAATACATTGTCTGTCTCGAAGATGGCAAAAAGTTCAAATCCCTCAAGCGTCACTTGCGTACACAATACGATATGACCCCGGAGCAATATCGCGAGAAGTGGGGATTGCCCGCCGACTACCCGATGGTCGCGCCCAATTACGCCGCGGCTCGGTCGCAGCTTGCCAAGCAGATGGGACTGGGCCAGCAGCGTCGGCGCCGCAGGTAGCGTCGTTTACGGGCTCTCGCTCGCTCAACGCTGCAGGACGCCGATCAGCCGGTTGGCGAAGCTCAACCGCTCCGTCATCACTTTGAGCACATAAGCGAGCAAGGCTTGGCTCAGCGCCGGCTGCTCGCGCTTGATGCGCTCGAAGGCGTCTGCATCGAGCTCATAAAGCACGCTCGCGGCCTCGGCCTCTATTGTCGCGCTGCGCGAAGACTGGGTTATCAGGCCCATCTCGCCGACCGTCGTATGCCGGCCGAGGCTGCGTACGCGCGTGGTGCGGCCGTCGTTTAAATGGACGATGACCCCGACACGACCCTCGAGAATGAAGTGCATCGAGGTCGCCGGTTCACCCTGTCGGGCGATGACGTCGCCGGGCCGGACTTCAAGGCGCCGGCAATATTCAACCAGGCGATCGGCGAGTTGCGTATTGCCGAGCGCTTCGGACAACCAGGCCTTCAACGATCGTGAATCGTTGATATCAGCCCGATACGCTTCGATAACCGCCTGCTCGCAGGACTCCAACGCTCGGTCGAGATCTGATGCGATGATGATGTCATCCGAAATGAATCTCGCGGTGCGAAACATTCTTTCCAATTCCGGCGTGAGGTTGACGAGAACGATTTTCGCCCGGGCTTTGATCGCCGCTTGCTTGATCTGCGCAAAGCTCTGCGTCGCCGATGAATCGATGCCGGTCACGCGGCGGAAGTCGAAAATCAAGAACCGGCATTCGGGCCGCTGCGCCAACAGCGCCTTGACATGTTGATAAAGTCGATTGGCCGAGCCGAAGAACAGATAGCTCTGCAGCGCCATGCCTTGAATCTCGCGGCCATGGTTCGCCAGCAGCGCCTGCTCCTGCGCGCTGCGGTCAAGTGAAGAGCGGTATTCCGAGCCGTCAAAACTGAATTTGATCGCATTCACCCGGCTTGCGCTCAGCGCAAAGGTCGCGCAACCGATCACGACGCCGATCAGGACGCCGGCGATGAAACCCCAGTTGATGATGAGCAATACGATGGCGATCAGCGACAGGTATTCGAGGCGCAGCAGTTGCTGCGACGATTGGATGACCCATTGATAGACGAGCCCGGCGCCGAGGAAGAGCAGCAGGCCGCCGAGGATGTATTTCGGCACGTAACCCAGAAACGAAGGGTCGACGACAAGGATGGCTGCCGAAACCGCCGCGACCGTCAGCCCGGATATTCGACCGGTCGCCCCCGCCGTGCGGACCAGTATGGAGCGGCTCAGCGAGGTACAGCTCACATATCCGCCCAACGCGGCGGTTACGATATTGGCAAAGCCCAGCACTTTGAGATCGCGCTCGATGTTGGCCTCGGTGCGCGTCGCAATCTCGATTCCGGTGGTATTGAGCAGCAAGTTGATGACGGTGACAAACATCACGGCCAGCAGATCGCCAGCGAGCGCGGGCAGCGCCGTCCAGGAAAAGGCGTGAAGCGCCCCCGGCTGCCATGGCGATATGAGGCCGGCCACAGGTTGCGGCCGAAACATCCAGCCCTGGGCTTGCGCATGCGTGACCGACGAGCCGATCAACAACATGACCAGATATGCCGTAACGAAAGCCGCCAATAATACGCCGGGCAGAACGAACGGGCTTTTCGAGCGCCGCAGCGCCAGATGCAAGGCGACGGCGACCGCCAATGCGGCTGCGAGTTTGGCGGCGACGGCGGCATCGATGAACGCGCCGATATCGGCGACCGCCGGCCGCTGGTCGGTAACGACTTGCACGGCGCCCATGACCATCAGCCAGCCCGTGGCGCCGAGAAAGCCGCCGATCACCGGGAACGGCACGAAGCGGATTGCGCGCCCGGCATGTGTGAATCCGAGCACACACAACAATAGTCCCGTCGCCGCCGTCGTCAGCGACATGGCGATGAGAGTTGGTGCGAGCAATTCGGCGCCGCCGTGCGTGGCGACGACGTGATGAATGAGCGTGGCTACCATGGCCGCCATGACCACGGAAACCGAGCTGTCCGGTCCGGCAATGGCAAAAGGCAGCGAGCTGCGCAACGCCACGATCGATCCGCCGATGGCGGCGGACAGGAATGTTACCGCGACGCCATAGGACAACGCATGCTCGAGCGGGCCGGTGAAAATCAGGGCGGCGTAAGACAGGCAATACGCGATCGAAAGGATGCTGCAGATCGATCCGGCAAATGCATCCGTTATTGCCGCGTACAGCTTCTGCTTGTTGAGCGCGCCGTCCACCCGGACGCCACTGACAGTCATTTGTCTGGCCTTCCCCCGAGCGAGCGCATCACCCAGTCCTTGGCGCAGATTTACAACACGATCGTGAAGGTGGCCAGTTTTTCCGTTTGCGAACCGCGGCCCATGCCGCGTCACGAACCTGTCATCTCCCCTAAACTAAATGGATGACGCCGGCGCGGTCGCCAGAGCCGCGCGCGCGTCCGAACGGATGCGCTCGACCATGGAGCGAAAACCGTTCGATCGCTGGGGCGTGAGATGCTCACGCAGCCCCATTCGTTCGAACAGCGCAATGGCGTCGATCGCCAGAATGTCTTTGGCGTGCTTACCGGAAAATATCGAAAACAGAATTGCGATCAGTCCGCGCACGATGTGCGCGTCGCTATCCCCTCTGAACGTGAGTACCGGGCCGGCGGCGCCGTTCGGACGCACGTCGGTGTCGAGCCATACTTGGCTCGCACAGCCGCGAACCTTGTTGGCGTCGCTGTACGCCGCCTTGGCAAGCGACGGCAACTCCCGCCCCAGTTCGATCAGATAGCGATAGCGATCGTCCCAATCGTCGAGAGTGGCAAGGTTGTCGATGATCTCTTCGATGTCAGCCATCGCTACGCGGCTCCCTCGTCGTCCTTTATATAAGGCGCCGAGCCGGCGAGGTCGATGTTTTCGCTTGGACCCGCTTGGACCCGCTTTGACCGCGGTGCAGACCGTGATTATGCGGAGTGCTTGCCGTCCTTGCGCGGCGGCGGCCCGCGCCAGGCCGGCATGAGATCAGCCGGGGTGAGGGTGCTCTGCGAGGTCTGCTCTGCCGTGGACCTCTCCGGTGCGGTTTTTACGTTACCGTTGCGGCGCGGCGCGCCGTTGACGATCGAGCCGGTTTCGCGCGGCGCCATGGCTTCGCTCAACGCGTCGTAAAGCATCTTGGCGCCGGCTTGCGCTCGGTAGCCGATTGCGGTCGCCACTTGCGACCCGACCGCGCAGGCGTCGGGTTGGCGCGTGCAGAACCCGCGCAGATCCCCGACCGTGGCAGAGGCGGCGGAAATCGCCTCCGACGCGCTGACCTCGCTGCCCGACGGGTTGCGCTGTGCAGAACCGATGGGCAACAGGACGAGCACCAGACCCAGCCAGAACGCCATTCGCAAGAGAAAGAACATGAGACCCGCTTCCCCGGCGGCTGGTATCGCCGCATGTAAGGACAACCTAGCAGGCAGCCTTGAAAGCCGGGTTGGTGGTGCGGGAACGTTTTTGTCCATAATCGAGCAGAATAATCCGCAAATTTTCGCGCAAGTCGAAAAGTTCGAATTTACCTAAAATTTGCACAAACGGAATGCGCGATGGGCGTTTGGCAATTTCGGGGCGGAAAAATCGACTGATTTAATCCGGCGATGGTCCCGCATATCGCAACGCCGCCGCTTCCGTATCCCGCGGCTGGCAACGGCCCGTTCACCATGCTGGGCGATTCCCGCGCATTAGCACCGGCACTAAGCGCGCGCCGCGTCTTAGCGCCGCGTGTCGCATCATGCCTTAGTGTTCGCTTAAGCGGCGTCTGACACGATCGCGCCACAGAAAAATGGGGAGCGCGTCTGCAAAGTCGGGCGTGCGATCGGGAACGTGGGCCTCTTCGCGCCAGTACGCGATTATATTGAAACCCTGGTGCATCCTTCGGCGCGGCGCGACGCGCTGACCGCGGCGCGCCACCGTGCTTTCATCGCACCGCGACTGCTCGGCGGCATTGTCGCCTTGGCGTCGTTTCCGGCCTACCTGATCGTTCGCGGTGCACCAAGCGCACTCGAACTGATCGTGGTTACCTGGCTTATCGCCCCGATCTTCATCGCGTATTTTCTCTCACGTACCGGGCGCTACGAAAGCGCCCACACGCTGTCCTCGCTCGCCTTGACTGCAGTAGTGACGGCGGTTGCTGCTGCAACGGGCGGCGTCACCTCGTTCGCTGCCGTTTGGCTGGTGGTGGTGCCGCTGGAGGCTTCGCTTTCGGCGTCTCGCCGAGTCGTCGCTATTGCCTCGACCTTGGCGCTGACCGCCGCCGGTCTATTGATGCTGCTCGGTCAGCTTGAGTTGCTGCCGGTGCCCAATCCGAGCGGCCATGCGGCGTTTGCGACGCTCGGCGTCGTATCGGCCGCGCTTTACGCGGCAGGGCTTGCGCTCGGCACCGAAGCGCTGACGCGGACCAGCTTCTGGCTGCTGTACGCCGAGGAAGATCGTTACCGGCTTCTGGCGCGCAATATGACCGACGTGATCACGCGACACGCCCGCGACGGCGCCGTGCTGTTCGCATCGCCGGCCGCTCACACATTGTTTGGCTGCGGCGTTGCCGATTTGTGCGGGCAGGGGCTGTTCGGCCGCGTCCACGTCACCGACCGCCCCGCTTATCTGACCGCGCTCGGCGACACGGCGGCGCTTGGAGAGAGCAGGTCGGTCGAGTTTCGCGTGCGGCGCGAAAGTTCCGACGCCAACGGCGATCCAATGGCACAATTTGTCTGGATCGAGATGCGCTGCCGGCCGCTCGAGGATCCGACGGTTGAAGCCGCTGACCACAGCCGCCGCGAAGTCGTCGCCGTGTTGCGTGATGTCACGGAGCGTAAGCGGCAGGAGCAGGCGCTTGAAGATGCGCGCGCCGAGGCAGAGCGTGCCAACGCTGCCAAGGGTCGTTTCCTCGCCACCATGAGCCACGAATTGCGGACGCCGCTTAACGCCATTATCGGCTTTTCCGACATGTTGGCAAAAGAGCCGGAGCTGATGCTCGATGCCGAGCGCCGCAAAGAATACGCCGCTCTGATCAACGGTTCCGGCCATCACTTACTCGCCGTCATCAACGGCATTCTCGATATGTCGAGGATCGAAACCAACAACTTCAAGATCACGCCCGAACCGTTTGCTCCCGCACAGATCATGGCCGGTTGCTGCGATGTTCTGGCGCTGCGAGCAAAGGAGGCCGGTGTTACACTGGAAAAAATATCGACCGGCGATCTCCCGGAAATGCTGGCCGACAAGCGCGCACTCAATCAAATCCTGCTCAATCTTCTCTCCAACGCAATTCGTTTCACCGATCGCGGCGGCAGGGTCACGATCGGCGCCCGCGCCGAGGCCGGGAATATCGTCTTCACGGTCGAGGACAATGGAGTCGGCATCAACGACGAGGATATCAGGCGCGTCGGCGAGCCGTATTTTCAGGCACGTTCATCCTACCACCGCCGCCACGGCGGCACCGGTCTTGGCTTGTCCATCGTCAAGGGCTTGGTGCGATTGCACGGCGGCGAAATCAACATCCGCAGCCGTGTCGGCGAAGGCACCCGCGTCAGCGTCCATTTGCCGCTCGACTGCGAACGTGCGCAATCGGCGCGAAAACCCGCTGTCCAAGCTTCGCTCGAAAAAAGGCGGCATTTGGCGGCTCACTTGCCAGATACCGCAACGGTCCAGCCGGCGAAGTCGGCGACCGGGCACGGCGGCCCGGCTGCCGTACCACCAATCGACATTGCGGTGAAGAAAAGTGCGTGAGCGCCGGACCAATAAGCGCCGTTCCGCCGGCCGCCGAGCCGGCATTGTCGGCGAGATTGCGGGGATCTGGCAATGGCTATGGGCCAAGGCTACGCATCGTCCGATCGATTCAATGGCGATCCTCGGCGCGGGAGCGGTGAGCCTGGTTATCATTGTCAATGCAGTGTTTCTGCAGTCGGGCCCGCATCCGACGCCGTTCTTCGCCAACCCGACCTCACAGCCGCCGGCCGGCGAAAATCGTTCCAACATCGCAGTCACGGCAATGTCCAAACCGGCCGAGACGGCGCCCGCCCGCCCGATGATCGGTCAACGGCTGCCGCAACCGCAACCCGTCTCCGCGCGGCGCAACGATCCGATCGCCGACCTTATCGGTTCATCCGTCGGGCCGCCGCCTGCGCGCGTTGCAGCCGTCCAGCGCGTCCTTGCCGAGTTCGGCTACGGCCAGGTCAAGCCGTCGGGCATTGTTGACGAAGCGACAAGCGCAGCCATCGGAAAATTCGAAAGCGACCGCAAATTACCGGTAACCGGCCGCCTCTCCGATCGCCTCTTGAGCGAACTTGCGACGATGACCGGGCATCCGATCGAATAAGGGCCGTTGCGCAAGCCGCGCCAAAACCGGGAATCCGCAGCCTATATTCGTCAAGTCGGACCAAGTTTCGGATATTATCAAACGTTGCGAATTTCACTTCCGCGGCTGCGCTCATCGGGCTCGTTCTCTCGGGACGCGCGTCCCGCAACGAGTGGTCAATAAGAGCCGCATCATGCGCCTTAAAACCGCGCTTTGGGTCGCCGCCTATCTGCGGCGTTGCCATATCGAAGGCCTGTTTGCTGTCGTGCGCCGGCGCGGCGCCGAAGAGGCCGGCGCCATCTTCGTCCGAGTCGACAGGCTCGACGGCACCTCCGACTTGTTCGGTCCGGCGCCGCAGAGCGCGTTCGACGCCGCACAGCAAGCCGCGCGCGCTTTCACGCCGAGCCTTTCCACCCAATCGGCGCCCAACGCGGAGGTCGAAGCTTATCTGGCGCGACAAGTGAAATTCGATCCCGACGTCTGGATCGTCGAGGTCGAGGATCGCAGCGGACGCAATTTCCTCGATGTCGTGACCGACTAAATCAAGAGGCGCCGCGTCGTTCGCCCGGCCGCGGTGCGGCAGAACCACGTTGCGGCACCGTTGCCGGCCGCACGCGGCGGCGCGTCTCGTCGTCCCAGGCAAGCGGCCGATATCCAGCGTCCACGTGTTCGCTGCGTTGCAGCGCTTGCCAGATGGCGAGAAGGCCCTCTGCCGCTGCCGCCGTCATCTCGTCATACAGGGCGGCGAGTGCATGAACGCGTTCGACCGAGTGACCGACAGAGGGATTGATGAACATGAGGATGCGATAGAGCACGTCGCGGCGTATGCCGAGGGCTTTCCCCGCCACCGCAATCGGCTCGCCCAGATCGTCGCGCATGATGCGCCGCGCTTGCTCGAGCGGAATGTGCAGCGCATACGCAAGGTGTTGGGCGAAATCCCGCTGGTTGCGGGAAAGCGCCGCCGTTTCCAGCCGCTGGCCGATCGACGGATCGCGCGAAATGCCGATGCGTCCGGGCGGAACAGGAGCGACAATATTAAGGTTGAGCAAGATAAGCCGCCGCTCCTCGGCGTTGGATGCAAAGAAGCGCTCGTTGAGCTCGTGGGCTGTATCCGCATCGATCGCGCGAAACGGACCGGCGAGTCGACGGTCGTCCTTCGTGGCGCGCCGCTGAGCGGTCGGCATCGCGGCGGAATGCGGCGCGGCCGATTGAGCCATCCGCGGCGGCTGCAATAGCGGATGCGCGCGTAGCTCGGCGGCAACTTCCGGCAGGTCGCGCGCCAGCCATTGCAGAACCCGAAGCGGCGGCGTGAGATAAGGCGCAAACCGCCTGGCTACGGCGACTCGCGTCGGCACATCTACGGCGTCGAGGAGCCGCAGCGCCAATTCCGTGTAATGGCGCTCCTCATCGGGCGTATGGCTTAGCCGGTGCACGTAGAGATCGGTGAGGACACGCAGCAAGGTCGGGCGCATATCGACGCCCCTGCGTGAACTGAGGTCAACGAGGCCCTCAAGGCTGAAGAAATTCCGAGCTTCCATTGTCCGTGACTCGACTACAGCAGCGGACCGGCCCGACAACTGCGCCAGCGCGGCGCCCAATCAGACCTTTCGTAAGCCTAAAGCGTGGCCGTTAGCGGAGCGTTAACCCTGCATACCGCTTACTCGTGTCGATGCCGATGCGGTCGCATCGGCTTTGGGGGGTCCGCCGCCGGGCAGGCAGCGGACAACGGCTGGGCCGCCAATATGGGCACCATTGTCAAGTTCCCGGACGAGGGGCGCATCGTGCGCTTTGGCTGCGCGGACGGGGCGGAGGAGTCGGCGACCGTGATCATCCTTCCGGTCGTCCGCATCGAGCGACACGAGGAGCGGCGCGCAGAAGCGGCCGAGCCGCAAACTCGTCCGCCGGCGGACAGTGGCGGTCGCCGACGCATGAGACGCCGCTAAGCGAGCGCGGGCGATGTTGTCGCGAGTTCGTCGGCGTCGCGAAACCGGGCTGCCCGTCGCGATCCTTGCCTTGCTGCTCCCCGGTTGTTCGAGCATCGGCGATTTCGGCCGGCTGCAACAGCCCGTCGTCACCGACAACATCCACGCTTGGGTTGGCCAGGAGGCGGCGGTGCACGCAGGCGCCCCGATCTCGCTCGACAGCCTGACCGAAGACGAACGGACCCTGCGCGACCTCGCATTTCCGTTGATCGAGCCGCCTTACGACCGCGTGCGCTGGGATGCGGTGCTTTACGAATATGGGCAAAAGCGCGAATTCCAGCGTGAATTGTGGACGGTCGATCCCAGCGCTTATTACCGGCATCTGCTGGCCGCCAATTATCGCTCGACGGCCGGCCGCTACAACAAATTGATCGACGATATGCGCAATGACACCGTGCGCATCGGTCCATTCTTCGATATGGCCCGTCGCGTCGCCGAGCTTGATCGGCGGCGTGCTGCAAGCATGGGTCACCTTCCTGATCTGAGCCCGGCCGATCGCTTCAACGCGCAGGCGCGCATGGGTGAGAACAGCTTGACCGCCGCCTGGGTGCAAAATTCGCTGACGCAGCGTTGCGCCGGCTATCGTTTCGCGCTGGACCACCTGGTCGCCGCAGAACCCGACAACGCCGCCGCCCAGGCGGATATCGCGCTCGCCCACTTGCGGCAGGAAATCGCGGCCAACCCGCTGGTGCCGGCGCCGCGCCTTGCCGCCGCCGGGCAACCGCCGGCGGTCGTCAAATAGCTATTGCTGCTGCATCGGTTCGATACGGCACTGCGCGCCGGCGAGTGCGCCTCGCGCCATGGCCATGAGGCCCGGTTCCGGCGCCAAGGCACGCAGCACGATTAGCCCGCGGCTGGTCGGCGATTCGATGATCAATCGGTCGGCCGCGGTGACGTCCTCTTCCTCAGGCACCAGCGCGTGCTGCTGCGTCGTCATAAGGTCAAGCTCGATTGCACGCCGACCGGCGGCACGGTCGTTGATCGCGTAATAGGCGACGCTGTTGCGTGTGTAAAACGTGACGGACGTATAGGCTTGACTCAAAGGCGTGCGGAGCTGGAGCGCGCCGGTCGAGAGATCGTAGCGGCAGACGGCGACCGCAAAAGCCGGATCCATGAATGGCATGATCGCATCCTGCGCGCTCGGTGCGGCAAGCGGCACGACGGCATTGACCGGCACAATCTGCGCGAGCCGTGAATAGGCGTCCTGCGTCGCTGCCGACGGCATCGCCAGCACCGTCGAAAGATGCACGATGCCGCCGAGCAGGATCGCGCCGAAGATCCACAGTGGCAGACGGATCATGAGCAGCCCTTTCGCACGATCGCCGGCATCGGCCCTTCCTTCGTGGTCAGCGACGCGACGCCGATCGGCGTATCGTAAAGCCGCCACACCAGGACAAACTGCTCGATTCCGCCGCTGGGCAGCCAGTTTCCCGGGCTTGCACGCGGCCCGATGTTGATCGCAAAACGACCGGTCGCATCGCGCATGATTTCGGCGCTGGTGAAGCCGTGCCGGTCGATCGCGTTGGCGACGAGCCGGCCTTGCAAGTCGTAAAGCGTGAGCGTCCAGTAGCGCGCCGCCGGCGTCATGCCATTGATTACGAAGGTGCAGCGCCCGTCAAAGGCGTTTCCGGCATCGTCGGTGCGGGCATAAAAGGCTACGCCGTCCCCGGTACCGATCGGCAGTTCGCCGGTGCGCGCGATGGTGGCACGGGCGTAGGGATCGATATCGACCGACCCTGTCCTCGGCCATGCGGTCCAGGCGCCGATCGTCAGCGAGCCGAAGGCGACGCCGCGCGTCAGCGTAAGCCAGGTCGCGCCGAGCCCGATGGCTGCCGCGAGCAGCAACGTGAAACAGGAGCCAAAGAACAAGCGCACGTTCAATCGCCGCGGGAAATGCCGGCGGGTCGCTGTTCGCTCGCCGCCGTGAGGGTGGTGTCGCGACGCTTCTCGCCGCCAAGCGCCCCCAGCGTTCCCGCGGGGGCCGCTTGGGCCGGAAGCGCGCGGCTGGCGTCGTCGAGCAGGCGCTCGACGTGGATCAGAGCTTCGGTTCCTTTGCGCGTCAGCAGAACCTGCTGCGGGGGCGGGGCGCCCTGAAGCGCCGTGTCGGCGACCGTCGGCGCATGCTGCGGCGGGGGCAGGCCGGGCAGCGGCCGCAATTCGACGCCCTGGTGCGCATAGGCCATGATGTTGTGCCAAACGAGCGCCGGGATCGTTCCGCCGGTCATGCGCTTGGTCGGTGTATAATCGTCGTTACCGATCCACACCGCGCCGCAGAAATTTCCCGTGTAGCCGACGAACCAAGCGTCGCGCCAGCCGTTGGTGGTGCCGGTCTTGCCGGCGACCTGGATACCGTCGAGCTGCGCGCGGCGGCCGGTGCCTTCCTCGACTACCGAATGCATCATCCCGATCATTTCCAGCGCGACTTGCGGCGAGATCACCTGTTGCGGCCGTTTGCCGTCGCGATCGAAACGCCAGACCAGTTCGCCGGTGCCGGTGCGCACTTCGAGCGCTGCATGCGGCGCGACCGCTTTGCCGAGGTTGGGGAAGGTAGCATAGGCGACCGCGTGTTCGAGGACATTCACCTCATCGGCGCCGATCGGCAGCGACGGCGTATCCGGCAGCGGCGTCCAAATGCCGAAATTGCGCGCGGTCTGGATGATTTTGGCGCGGCCGAGCTTTGGATTGCCGTCACCGAGCGCAATCGAGAGCTTGACCGGAATGACGTTGACCGAGTGCGTGATCGCCTGCGTCAGCGTCAACGATCCGGAATAGCCCCCGGAATAGTTATGCGGGCACCAATTGCCGATACAGACCGGTGAATCGACGACGATCGAAGTCGGCGTGAAGCCGTTCGCCAAGGCGGTGGCGTAGACGTAGGGCTTGAACGAGGAGCCGGGCTGGCGCAACGCGTCAACGGCGCGGTTGAACTGGCTTGCACCGTAGTCGCGTCCGCCGACCATCGCGCGCACCGCACCGTCGAGATCGGCGACGACCACCGCGCTCTGGCTGGCGCCGTAATCGTGGCCGTATTGGCGTAGCGCCGATTCAACTTCGCGCTCGGCGTAGCGCTGCAGATTCACGTCGAGCGCGGTGCGCACCACAAAGAAGCTGTCGTTGATCGATTTCGGGAAGGTGTCGACGAGCTTGCGCATCTCGTCAAATGCCCAGTCGAGATAGTAGTTCGGCGCATCCTCCTGGCGGCGGTCGATGGGCGTAGCCGGATTGCGGCGCGCGCCGTAGACTTGGCCCTCGGTCATGAATCCAGCGTCGACCAGATTGTCGAGCACGACATTGGCGCGCGCGCGCGCGGCCGGCAGGTTGACCAGCGGCGAGAACCGGGTCGGCGCCTTGAACAAGCCGGCGAGCATCGCCGCTTCCGGCATGGTGACATCGCGCACCGACTTACCGAAATAATATTGCGCGGCGCCGTTGACGCCGAAAGCGCCGCCGCCGAGATAAGCGCGGTCGAGGTAAAGCTTGAGTATTTCGTTTTTGCTGAGCCGCGTCTCCAGCCAAAGCGCCAGAAATGCCTCCTTGACCTTGCGCTCGATGGTGCGCTCGTTCGACAGAAACAGATTCTTCGCCAGCTGCTGCGTGATGGTCGAGCCGCCCTGCACGACGCCGCCGGCTTTGGCGTTGGTCATCAGCGCGCGGAACGTACCGAGGAAGTCGATGCCGAAATGCGCGTAGAAGCGGCGGTCCTCGGTGGCCAGCACCGCCTTGATCAGGTGGTCGGGCATGTCTTCGAGCGGCACCGAATCGTTGTGTTTGATGCCGCGGTTGCCGATCTCGTTGCCGTAGCGGTCGAGGAAGGTGACCGCGAGTTCCGATCGCTTGAGCCAGTCTTCGTCCGAAGTCTCACGAAAGGCGGGGATGGCGAGCGCCAGCATGAGCAGCAGTCCGCCGGTACCCAACGTCGAAACTTCCGACAGCGGCTCGACAATCAGCCAGCGCCGCCATCCCGCGACGTGGAAACCGTCCATGATCGCGGTGAAGCGTTCATAGAGCTCGCGTGCCCACTTGCCGCCCTGGAAAACGGCGAAGTCAATCCGCGAGTCGATGTCGAGCAGCAGCCGTTTGAGCTTGAGCTGCCAGTCGTTACCGGGATCGGGAAACAGATCGGTCACGCTGTAAGAACTCCCGCAACGGGTTTACCCCGTCGTTGCAAGCTATTCGAGATTTAGCCGAGGCGGCGCCGACGGCCAATGACGCGTCCGTGACAGTATGAATGGAAATTGGCGGCAAGTTGGGCGTAAGAACGTTTGCATGGCGCCGCCACGCGGCCCCGGAGCACAAATGGCAACCGATCATCCAGTCCCCGAAGAAAAACCGTTTTGGCGACGCAAGTCATTGGCAGAAATGACAGATTCGGAATGGGAAAGCCTGTGTGACGGTTGCGGTCGCTGCTGCTTGAACAAGCTGGAAGAGGAGGGGACCGATCATACTTTTTACACCGATGTCGGCTGCCGCCTGCTCGACCAGAAGACCTGTCGCTGTCGCGACTACGCGAACCGGCTGGATCAGGTCGACGACTGCGTGCGGCTCACACCGGAAAGTCTCAAAACCATCACTTGGTTACCGCCATCCTGTGCCTACGTGCTCCTAGCCCAGGGTAAGGATCTTTATTGGTGGCATCCGCTCGTCTCCGGCGATCCGGAAACCGTGCACGCCGCCGGCGTTTCCGTGCGTTCGCATGTCTTGGCGAATGAAAAGGAGGTGCCGGATGCAGATCTCGAAGATCACATCGTCAATTGGCCGTTGAAACTGCCCAAAGGAGCAAGGCGACGTTAAAGGAGGGCGCGCCCCCGCCGCGCTTGTCGAAACGCTTGCGACCCCCGCCCAAATGGATCGACCTAGCGGCAAACCGAGCGACCTGACCGGGACATGACTCGCCAAATCGCCCCCGACGACGCCGATCGCATCGCCTCCGAAAATCGCCAATGGTGACGGGTGGCTGGCGACACACCTCGAGGAAGGCGCTTCGCGCCATCTCCTCAATTCCGCCGCGGTGCCGCTCGCCCGGCAAAATAAGCCCGTGCGGCCTTCGCTCGATCACGCGGCTGTCCGTACCATCATCGCTGGCATCATGCTGGCGATGTTGCGCTCATCCTTGGCTCGGCGGTGCTGTGGGCGTTGTTTACGATGAGGCTTTTGACCGCGCGTGAGCCGTTCATTCCGCTCGCGATCCTGCGTGGCAGGGTAACGAGCGCGATCACCAGCGCGGCGTTCTTCAGCATCGGCACCATCATCGGGATAACCATTTTTGCTCCGCTCTATTGCCAGATGGTGCTCGGCGCTTCGGCGAGCATGTCTGGCCTCGCCTTGATCGCGTTCATGGAACCGCCCCGAGTCGGCCGTTCAGGTCTTGTTCACAGGCCGGCGCCTAGAGGATGACCTGGAAGGTCGCCTCGGACTTGAGCGGCCTTTCCAATAAAGATCACGCTCCGCGAAAAGGCGGGAGCGACAATCGATTTTGTCAAGGCCGATTGCGCTCCAGGAGGCCGCATGCCTACCTTCGAACAGGTATTCGCCGTTGCGCTGCTGGCGTTTACCGTGGCGCTGACGCCGGTGGCGCGGGCGGAGGAGGCCGTCCGTGCGGCACATGCCGGCACCGAAGCTGGCCATGCTTGTCTCAATCAAAAGGAGCGCCGCGCGCTGGTCGAGAACGGGACCGTGCTGCATCTTGCCGCCGCGATGTACGCGGTGCGCGGCCATGTGGCCGGGACCTTGGTACGTGCGCGGCTTTGCCGCCGGGCCGAGGGATTGGTCTATGTGCTGACAGTCCTTGCTCGCGATGGCAAAGTAACGCGCGTCGTCGTCGATGCGGCAAAAGGCGCGCTGATCGGCGAGCGTTGAGCGGAGCTCATTCTTGCGTCTCCTCGTTGTCGAAGACGATCCCGACCTCAATCGGCAGCTGGCGACGGCGCTGACCGACGCCGGCTACGTCGTCGATCGCGCCTTCGACGGCGAGGAGGGCCATTATCTCGGCGAGAGCGAGCCCTACGACGCCGTCATCCTCGACATCGGCCTGCCGAAAATGGACGGCATTTCGGTGCTGGAATCCTGGCGGCGCGCCGGCCGCGCCATGCCGGTGCTCATGCTCACCGCGCGCGACCGCTGGAGCGACAAGGTGCAGGGCTTCGACGCCGGCGCCGACGATTACGTTGCCAAACCCTTCCACCTCGAGGAGGTACTGGCGCGCGTGCGCGCGCTGCTGCGCCGTTCCGCTGGTCACGCCAAGAGCGAATTCACTTGCGGTCCAGTGCGTCTCGATACCCGCACCGGGCGCGTCTCTGTCGACGGCAATCCGGTGAAGCTCACGTCGCATGAATATCGGCTGCTTTCTTATCTGATGCACCACACGGGCCGCGTGGTGTCGCGCACCGAACTGGTCGAACACCTTTACGACCAGGACTTCGATCGCGACTCCAACACCATCGAAGTATTCGTCGGCCGCATCCGCAAAAAGCTCGGCGTCGATGTGATCCAGACGGTTCGCGGTCTCGGCTACCTATTGACCCCGCCCGATGCGCGCTAATTCGCTGGCGTTTCGCCTGTTTCTCTGGGCGACGGGTTGGACCGTGGTCATCCTCCTGGTCACCGGCGTCGTCTTGTCCTCGCTGTACCGCCATGCGGTCGAACGCGCCTTCGACCAGCGGCTTGACGTTTACGTGCGTACGCTGGTCGCCGACGTCGCCTCGCCGGAGGAAAGCGCCGAAAAATCTCCGCTATCGGTCGGTGATCCGGCGTTTGAGCTGCCGCTGTCGGGTTGGTATTGGGAGGTGACGCGGCTCGATACCGCAAAGCCCGAGGTGCGCTCCTCGCGCTCGCTGTGGGATTCGAGTTTGCCGCGCCTGCCCGCAGTCGACGCCGGCGCGGCCGCCTCGGGCGAATATATCAAGGGCTACGCGCAGGGGCCCGAGGATCAGCGGTTGCGGCTCGTCGAGCGCAACATCGACCTCGGAGATGACGTTCGCTATCGCATCGCGGTTGCCGGCAATGCCTCGGAAATCGACGAGGAAATGGCGAATTTCGATCGTGTCATCGGCGCCACCTTCGGCGCGCTGGCGTTGGCTCTGCTGTTGACCACCGCATTGCAGGTGCGCTTCGGCCTTTCACCGCTTAAACGCATTTCCGCAAGCCTGGCCGCCATCCGTTCCGGCCGTGCCGAACGCCTGGAGGGTGAATTTCCCGTCGAAATCGCCTCACTGGCGCGCGAAACCAATGCGCTGATCGAGGCCAATCGCGAGATCGTCGAGCGTGCACGAACTCACGTCGGCAATTTGGCGCACGCGTTAAAAACGCCGCTGTCCGTCATCGTCAACGAGGCGGCGGCGCGCGCGGGCGATCCGCTGGCGCACAAAGTGCTCGAACAGGCCGACATCATGCGCGATCAGGTGGCACGCCAGCTCGAGCGCGCACGGCTTGCGGCGCGCTCTGGCGTCGTCGGCACGTTGATCGATGTATCCCCGGTCGTAACCGCGCTGGCGCGCACCATGGAAAAGCTGCACCGCGAACGTGACATCGCCATCGCCGTCGACGTACCGGATCATGCCCGCTTTCGTGGCGAACAGCAGGACCTCGAGGAGATGATCGGCAATCTGGTCGATAACGCTTGCAAATGGGCGCAGTCGCGGGTGGCGATCGAAGTCGCGGCCGATCATTCCGCCGGCGACGGCAAGCCGCGTGTGCGGGTGATCGTCGACGATGACGGGCCGGGACTCTCGCCCGCCGAGCGTGAGCAGGTAGCTCTGCGCGGCCGGCGGCTTGACGAAAGTAAGCCGGGCTCCGGCCTCGGCCTTTCCATCGTCGTCGAACTTGCCGGTCTTTACGGCGGCGTGCTCACGCTCGGCACCGCGCCGATCGGCGGCCTACGTGCCGAACTGGCTCTGCCGGCCGGATGACGGCGGATGGGACGTCGGACCGCCAGAGATTCGCCCTAATCGTCACCGCCGATGTCGCGGCAAAGCCGGGCGCTGCCGCCCGCGCACGCGCCGGGGGTGTTATGCTGGCGATCAGGGTTGCGACGGTGGGTTTGGTCGGACTGAGCATCGCGGCATGCTCGTCCGACAGCGGACCAAAGGAAGCCGGCGGCACCGCGATCGGTGCGGTCACCGGCGCGGCGATCGGCAACATGATCGGCGGCAGCGCCGGCAATCGCCTTGCTGGAACGTTGATCGGTGCGGCGCTTGGCGGCTTCCTTGGTAACCGCATCGGCGCCGCGCTCGACGACGAGGATAAACGCCGCGCTTACGCGGCGCAGATGCAGGCGCTGGAATCCGGCCCTTCGGGCGCTCCCGTCGCCTGGCGCAATCCGGACTCGGGACATTACGGCAACGTCGTGCCCGGCCCCGCCTACCAGCTTAACGGTGCGTCGTGCCGACAATATACGCATACGGTCTACGTCGATGGACAACCGCAAACCCAGCGCGGCACCGCCTGCCGCAATTCCGACGGCACGTGGGCGATCGTGACCTGATCCAGTCGGTCTCGCGGGTTGCGGCTGCGACCTCGGGCCAGGGGCGAAGCCAGCAGCCAAAATGGGCTTATGCCGCTGAATTTCCGGCGTTTTGCGTAACGCCTTCTTAAGCGCCGCGCGGCTAAAAAATATAAACTACCCCCAAGGCGGAGGGGGTGTGCCCGAAGTGGAGTGCCATGACGAGCGACGGGCCGGCCGTCGAACGGTTACGCGACTATCTCCGGACGCTGACGCCGGAGGCACGCGCCATGCTGGTTGCTGAACTCGAACGCGGTCTTTTGCGCGGCGAGGAGGCCGCCGGCAGCGAGTTCATTTTGCAGGAGCTGCGCTGCACCGTTCGCACCGCCGGCCAGCCGGTGACACGCATCGGCGATGCCGCCCGGCTGTTTTTTGCGCCGATCGAACCGTTCCTCATCGATGACGCGGCCGACCACAAGCGCATCGGACGCATCGCGCGCGCGTCGCTCGAACCGATCTGGCAATGGATCGGGCGCGATTTGATACCCGCCGAGGCGAAGGCGCTTAGCGAGGATATCAACCGCGCCTTGATCGACGGCGATCGCATCAAGGCCGAACAGTTGAGCCGCGCCTTGCATGAGCGGGCCGTTCTGCGCATCAGGGAAGCCATTGCTGCCGTCAGCGGCGACGACAGGGCGCGTCGACGTCTCGCCATACAGGTGGGTACGCCACGGGCACTCGACGATCTCGCAACCCTCGTCGGCATTCTCAGCAACCGCGATTTGCTGGCCGATTTAGCAAAGCGGTTGCCAAATCACCTGCGCTCATTCGAGCGCGAACAAGTCGACTCGGTGAAGTCACTGCTCGACGCGGCGGCGGCACAGAAATCACCGGGGGCCTCCGCAAGCAAATCGGATATTTTTCTTTACGGATTTATCCTGGTCATGGGCCGGCTGGCGTCGCCCTGGCAACTTATTCGCATTGCCACTTACGCGGCCGAGAGCGATGACACCGCCCGCATCGCGGAAACGCCTTATGCGGTCGCGGTTACGATCGTGATCAGCGAAGTCGAATGCCTGATCGGCGATCTGCGCACGGAACTCAAGGCGCACCGTTCGGTCACCTCGCTGCTCAAGCACATCCATGACGCGGCGCGCGGCTTGCGAACCGAGATCGACCTTTCCGACGATTCGCCCTGGAGCCGCCGCCTCACGGCCATCCGCACCGAAGTATCGAACTTGCTGACGACTGAGATCGAATCGACGCCGGGTCGCGTTCGGCGCCTGTTGCGGCCGCGCCCGCTTAGGGAAATCCTGCCCGGCTCGCGGCTTGACGAGGTGGACGTAAGCGATGCGGAAACGCTCGTTGAATTTGTCGGGGCTTGCCGCAATTACGCCAACGAGCTTGCCGTCAATGAGGCAACCGTCCGCAGTTATTCGGAATTGCAACACTATTTGGAAACCGGGACGAAGGTCCTGCTCGACGCGCTGCGCCACGCCGGCGATGCCGATCGACCGTTCCGGCAATCGCAGGTGGACGCCGCGATCCGCTTCTGCAAAATCGTGTTCGGTGCCGACTATGCTGCGCTTTTGGCCAAGGCAGCCGAGATCGCGGCGCAGGCGGCGATGACCGAACGCAAGCCGATTCGGGCATAATCAGGTAGGCGGTGCGGCAGGCTGCCGCGTACAGCGCGCAATTGCCGCGCCGCTGCTCCCATTGCAGCCGCGATGACGCCGTGTTGATGTAATCATGCGGCGCGGCTCCCTGCTGCTCTGCTGCGGTTTCCTCCCGATTCCGCGGATTATGATGGCGACCATGATCCTGTGGTTCATTTTTGCGTTGATGACGGCAGCGGCGATCTTGGCCGTGTTATGCCCGTTTGGGCGCGACCCGGCGGGTACAGGGGGGGGCGGCAGCGACCTTCTGGTCTACAAGGACCAATTGCGGGAAATCGACCGCGATCGGGCGGCCGGCCTGATCGGTGAGGCGGAGGCGGAGGCCGCGCGGCTTGAAGTGTCGCGCCGGCTGCTCGCGGCGGCGGACGCCCGGCCACTGCCTGCGCCGCCGGCAGCTGCGCCGCAAAAGCGGCAACGGCGCCGCGCGGCGGTGGTTGCGGTTTTGGTCGTCCTGCCGTTCGGCGCGCCGGGCCTTTATGTCGCGCTGGGATCGCCCAACATCCTTGGAGAGCCCGCCTTTGCTCGCGTCAAAACACCGCAGGGTTACGAGTCGATTGCAAGCCTCGTCGCCCAAGTCGAGGCGCACCTTGCGCGCAATCCGAGCGATGGCGCTGGCTGGGAAATGGTCGCCCCGGTTTACATGCGGCTCGGCCGCTTTGATGACGCCGTCGAAGCACGCAAGAAATCGCTGGCGCTCAACGGTGATACCGCCGCCCGCGAGGCCGATCTCGGCGAGGCGGAGGCCGCGGCGGCGAACGGTCTGGTGACGGCCGATGCTAGAGCGGCATTCGAGCGCGCCGTGGTACGTGATCGGCATGAGGCAAAAGCCCGGTATTTTCTTGGGCTCGCTGCCGAGCAGGACGGTAGAAACGAGGAAGCTGCCGCGGTCTGGCGCGCGCTTTTAGCGGAGGCGCCGGCCGGCGCACCCTGGGTCGCGTTCGTTCGCGAGGCGCTGGCGGGTGCGACCGGGGCGCCGACTTCCGCGCCCGGGCCGACTGCAAGCGACGTCGCCGCCGCGGCTGCTTTAAGCAATGAGGAACGCAGCGGCATGATCCGCGGCATGGTGGTGCGGCTCGCCGATCGGCTGCGCGACGACGGCGCCGACGTCGAAGGTTGGATGCGTCTTGTGCGCGCCTACGTAGTGCTCGGCGACCGTGAAAAGGCAAAGGGCGCCGCGACTGACGCCAGGCGCGCGCTCGCCGATCATCCCGACGAGATCAGACGCATCGACGAGCTGATCAAAGGACTCGGTCTTGAGGGTTAACGGACTTAGATCATGTGGAAACGATTGCCATGACGCGCAAGCAGCGACGCCTCGTTCTAATCGGCGGCGGTCTCGGTGTGCTCGCTATCGCGGTCGGCCTTATGCTCAATGCGTTCCGCGAATCCATCGTGTTCTTCAATTCGCCGAGTGATGTTGCGGACAAGCACATCGCGGCCGGCACGCGCATTCGGCTTGGCGGATTGGTAAAATCAGGCAGCCTTGTTCGCGGCGACAATCTGAAAATCCGTTTCGGCGTGACCGACGGCAACCGCGAAATAACGGTCGCCTATCAAGGGGTCTTGCCTGATTTGTTCCGGGAAGGTCAGGGAGTGGTGGCTGAGGGCGTGCTGGATGGTGCGGGTGTATTCAACGCCGACACCATCCTGGCCAAACATGACGAGAGCTATATGCCGAAGGAAGTCGCTGACGTGCTGAAGAAATCGGGGCATTGGAAAGACGATTACGCGCAGCGCGCGGCAATGCCGGTCGCAGGAGCGGGCAAGTGATCGCTGAACTTGGCCATTACGCGCTGATGCTCGCGCTCGGCCTGGCGCTGATCCAGAGCGTGATGCCGATCGTCGGCACACGCGGCAGCGACGCGGTGCTGATGAGCATGGCGGGGTCGACGGCGCTCGGGCAGTTCGCCTTTGTCGCCATGGCGTTCGGCGCGCTCGCCGTCTGCTACGCCACCTCCGACTTCTCGGTTCTCAACGTCTTCGAGAACTCGAATTCGGCAATGCCGCTGATGTATCGGCTCACCAGCATCTGGGGGAATCACGAAGGCTCGATGATGTTGTGGGTCTTCATCCTGACCTTGTTCGGCGCGCTGGTCGCCGGGTTCGGCAACAATTTACCTGCGAAACTCAAGGCCAACGCGCTTGCAGTGCAGGCTTGGATTGCGGCTGCCTTCGACCTTTTCATTCTCACCACCTCGAATCCATTTCTGCGCATCGCCGACGCGCCGTTCGAGGGGCGTGACCTCAATCCGATCCTGCAAGACCCCGGCCTCGCATTCCATCCGCCGCTCCTCTATCTTGGCTATGTCGGCTTCTCCATTGCCTTCTCGTTTGCGATCGCGGCTTTGCTTGAAGGCCGCGTCGACGCCGCGTGGGCGCGTTGGGTGCGCCCGTGGGTACTGGGCGCCTGGATGTGTCTGACGCTTGGCATCGCCGGCGGCTCGTACTGGGCCTATTACGAACTCGGCTGGGGCGGGTTCTGGTTTTGGGACCCGGTAGAAAATGCTTCGTTGATGCCGTGGCTTGCCGGCACGGCACTTCTGCATTCCGCTGTGGTGATGGAAAAGCGCGGCGCGCTCAGAGTCTGGACCATCCTGCTCGCGATTCTGGCGTTTTCATTATCGCTGATCGGGACCTTTCTGGTGCGCTCGGGCGTGCTTACCTCGGTGCACGCATTTGCCACTGATCCGACGCGCGGCGTCTTCATCCTTGGTATTCTCGTCGTGTTCATCGGTGGCGCGCTGGCGCTCTACGCCTGGCGCGCACCGCTCTTGAAGCAGGGCGGTCTGTTCGCCCCGATCTCACGCGAGGGCGCGCTCGTCGTCAACAATCTGTTCCTGACCTGCGCCTGCGTAACCGTTTTTGTTGGCACCCTTTACCCGATCGCCCTCGAAGCGGTGACCGGCGACAAGATTTCGGTGGGGCCGCCGTTCTTCAACTGGACGTTCGGCCCGCTTTTCCTGCCGCTTTTGCTGGCCATGCCGTTCGGGCCGCTGCTTGGATGGAAACGCGGTGACCTTCTTGGCGCTACGCAACGATTGCTGATTGCGGCGATGCTGGCGGCGGTGGCGATCGCTGCCGGTTACGCTCTGCAACACGGCGGGCCGGTTCTGGCGCCGTTCGGCGTCGGGCTTGCGATCTTCGTCATGGCCGGAGCGATCATCGATATTGCCGAGCGCACCATGATTTTGCGCATACCGCTCAGCGCTGCGTTGCGGCGCGCCGCCGGGCTGCCGCGCTCGGCGTGGGGCACCGCATTTGCCCATTTCGGCATTGGTGTAACGCTCATGGGCATCGTGGCCGTGACCGCCTGGGGAAGCGAGCGTATTGCGGAGCTTAAGCCCGGCGGCACCATCGACGTTGCGCATTATCGGCTCACCTTCGATGGCTTGTTCAGTCGCCCGGGACCGAACTATCGCGATCTCGTCGGTCATTTCACGGTGCGACGCACCAGTGGCGACCTGATCGGTGCCATGGAGCCGAGCCGCCGCACGTTCCCCGCGCGCCGCATGGCGACCACGGAAGCAGCGTTGATGACGCGTGGGGTAAGCCAGCTTTATCTGTCACTCGGCGACCCGACCCCGGACGACAGTGTTGCCGTGCGCCTCTATTTCAAACCGCAAGTGCTGATGATTTGGCTCGGCGCTCTGATCATGTTCGTCGGCGGCGCTCTATCGCTTTCCGATCGCCGGCTGCGTGTTGGCGCCCCGCGCCCCGCGAAGGCTCAGGCGGCGCTACGGGCCGCGGAGTGAATGTCGTGAAAATATGCCGCGTGCGTCCGATGCGGGGACTTTTCTTCGTTGGCTTGTTTCTGCTGCTCCTTACGTCGTCCTCGTTGCGGGCAGTCGAGCCTAACGAGATGTTGACCGATCCGGCGCTTAAAACGCGCGCTCGCGCGCTGTCCAAGGAGCTGCGTTGCATGGTGTGCCAGAACGAATCAATCGATGATTCTGGGGCACCGCTCGCGCATGACCTGCGCATGCTTGTGCGCGAGCGGCTCAAAGCCGGCGACAGCGACGCGCAGGTCCTCGATTTTCTGGTCGCCCGTTACGGCGAGTTCGTGCTGCTCAAGCCGCGGCTGTCCTGGCACACAGCGGCGCTGTGGGGGCTGCCGCCGGCGGCCCTCGCCTTCGGTGTTGCGATGATCGTCGTCGTCATCAGACGACGCCGGAGCATGGCACCAGCGGCAGATTTGGCAAACCTTACTGCTGCCGAGGAAGCCCGGCTATCGAAGCTTCTGCACAGTGACGGCTGACCATTGCCGGCGTGTCGGCGTTCGAGGCGGCAAGGCAACGGGGGACGTCACATCTGGCCTCCCGACATTCGAGCCGCCGCCGCAACTCATACACCAGGGTCACTCCGCGCTCGGCCCTCGATGGACGATGAGCACCATGCCGCCGACGACGACTGCAATGCCGAGCCACTGTGTTGCGGTGAGATGTTCGCCGAGAACGGCGGCCGCCAGCAGAGTTCCGAACGCGGGGACGAGGACTGGAAATATCGCCACGCGTGAGGAGCCGAGAACGGCAACGGCGCGCGTATAGAGCATCACGGCCAACCCTCCTGCGAGGACGCCTTGGAGTATCGCTTGGCCGGCGATCTCGGCGATCGACGCCGAGAGCAGGGACGCGCCGTTGCCGAGCACGGCATAACCGGGCAGCCAGATGATTGCTGAAAGAAGACAGATGGCTGCTGTAGCTGGAACTGGCGCCACGCGCCATCGGCGCAACAGCACGGTGAAGATGCCGTAGGCCACGCCCGTCGCCGCGAGCAAAAAATCACCGATCCATGTCAGCGACCCGGCGATCCACTGCCCGCCGCCAGCCACCAAGACGAGTCCGGCAAGGAGGGGCGGCATGCCGATGAGCGCACGACGAGGCGGCCGTTCTCCCAGAATCAGTCGGCTCAGCGCTACGCCGGAGATGGCCGTCAGGCCGGGGCTCAGGACCACGGCGTGATTGGCCGGAGCGAATTGCAGGCCAGCTACGACAACGAAGAAATAAGGCGCGCCGCCAAGCGCCGTGAGCGTCATGCCTCGAAGCCATCCGATCCCGCCGAGGTTCTTCAGGCTGCTCGTGAGGAGAACCGGAGCAAACAACAGCGCAGAGATCGCAACGCGAATGGTGACAAGATCGCTGGCGCTCAATCCGGCGAGAGCGCCCTGGCGGCCGCCGACGAAATTGGCCCCGAAGATGAATGTTGCCAGGACGAGACCGCCGGTTGCGACGATCCGATCGCGCCGAGTAAAGCCCATAGCAGCCGGCTGTGCCGAATCGAAAACAGGGCGGGGCAGGTCGCGAGCGCCGCGGGTCACCATGCCGACAATGTGACAAAACGTCGGCATTGATAGTAGTCCAATATTGATCGGAGCAGATATCGCGCAATGCGATATCTGGCGCGATGCGCCCCGTCTTCCGCGACCTTGGGGCCCTTCGTGGCTGCCGCCGGATGCGACTGGCATATCCGCGCAAGCCGGTTCCATGCCCCACAAAATTACAAAGTTTTAATCCTGCCGACAGAGTGCGGTAAGGCGCGCCGTCCCACATTATTCACCAACTGTGGGCCTCGGGGCGCCTTCCGTTGCAGGACGGACAACCGACTTGGAGACGGTAATGAACAATAATAAGCAGTCCTCGCGCCGCGTTCTGTCAGCGCGGCGTTTGGGGCTCCTGGCGACGACGATCGCCGGTCTCGGCGCTGCCGCATTTTTTTTCGCGCCTAGCCTGACGCCCGACTCTGCGTTTCTTGCCAGCCCGGCGCATGCGCAGAACTTGTCACAGGAAGCGCAAAAGCTTCCGCAACGTCCCGTTGGTTTTGCCGATATCGTCGCCAAGGTCAAACCGGCCGTGATCTCGGTTCGCGTCAAGATCGACGGGCCGGCTAACTCGTCATTCAGCGATGATGAACTGCCGTTTCCGCCCGGTTCGCCGTTCGAGCGCTTCTTCCGGCGCTTCGGCATGCCGAATAACGGAGAAGGCGGTCATCAAGTCATTACCGGTCAAGGCTCGGGCTTCTTCATCTCCGCCGACGGCTATGCAGTGACCAACAATCACGTGGTGCACAACGCCGAGAACGTGCAGGTCACAACCGACGACGGCAGGACGTACGATGCTAAGGTCATCGGCACCGATCCGCGCACCGACCTTGCCTTGATCAAGGTCGAAGGCAAAGACTTCCCTTACGTGAGGCTTGCCGACAACGCGCCGCGAGTCGGCGACTGGGTCCTTGCTGTCGGCAATCCATTCGGGCTCGGCGGCACGGTAACGGCCGGCATCGTCTCCGCCCGCGGCCGCGATATCGGCGCCGGTCCTTATGACGATTTCATCCAGATCGACGCGCCGGTGAACAAGGGCAACTCCGGCGGTCCGACCTTCGACGTCGACGGCAACGTGATCGGCGTCAATACCGCCATCTTCTCGCCGTCCGGCGGTTCCGTCGGCATTGCCTTCGCCATCCCCTCCGACACGGTGAAGAACGTGATCGCGCAGCTGCGCGAGAAAGGCAGCGTCGCCCGCGGATGGATCGGTGTGCAAATCCAGCCGGTAACGCCCGATATCGCCGAAGGCCTCGGTTTGAAGAAGGCTGGTGGTGCGCTTGTCTCCGAGCCGCAAGCCAATAGCCCGGCGGCCAAGGCGGGAATTGAAAGCGGTGACGTCATCACCGCCGTCGACGGCACAGCCATCGCCGATGCACGCGATCTTGCTCGGCGGATCGGCACCATGGCTCCGGGAACATCCGTCAAGCTCGGCCTTATCCATCAAGGGCAGGAGAAGACCGTCACCCTGACGCTTGGCACGCTGCCCAACGAACACCAGGCGGCCAATCAGGAGAGCCAGCACGCGATACCCGATAACGATCTGCCGAAGCTCGGCCTCACGCTGGCGCCGGGCAACAAGGTTCCGGGCGCCGAAGGCGGCGTGGTGGTCACAGCGGTCGATCCGAACGGTGTTGCCGCCGATCACGGCTTCCAGGTCGGCGACGTCATCCTCGACGTGGGCGGCAAATCGGTCGCCAACCCGGCGGATGTCCGCAAGCAACTTGCGGACGCCCGCAAGGAAGGCAAACACGCTCTGTTGTTCCGGGTGAAGTCGGGTGCGGGCACGCGGTTTGTCGCGCTGCCGCTCGGCAACGCCTAGGGCGTGAAGGTTTAGGGCGCGGTTCTGTGCGATCGGAACCAATCGCCCTGGAGTAATGGGGCGATCCGCTGGCATCCGTCGCCCCCGCTGGCGGGCGTACCCTGGGGGACGGGCCGCAAGGCCCGTCCCCTACCGATACCAACTCTGCCTCCCGGCATCCGTCGCCCCCGCCGGGGTGGAGTCGGTCGAGGGGGCGGCGGGCTCAAACCTCGCCGCTCCCTCACTTTATCCGCAATCATGTTGCCGAGTGCGCCGTGCGAAGCGATATCATCGGTCAAGAGACGATCCAGCTGACTCCGGCCACTATTCTCTCGGTACGGCGATCGAGCATGCGACTTCTTATTGTCGAGGATGACCGCGACGCTGCCGACTATCTGGTCAAAGCGTTTCGCGAGGTTGGCCATATCGCCGATCGGGCGACCGACGGCGAGGAGGGTTTGACGCTTGCGCTTGACAGTCAATATGACGTCTTGATTGTTGATCGTATGCTGCCGAAGCTCGACGGATTGTCGCTCATTGGCGCTTTGCGCAGCAAGTCCGTCGAGACACCCGTGCTGATCCTGTCCGCGCTCGGCCAGGTCGACGACCGCGTCAAGGGCCTGCGCGCAGGCGGCGACGACTATCTCGCCAAGCCGTATTCATTCTCGGAATTGTTGGCGCGCATCGAGGCTTTGGCCCGCAGGCGCGGCAGTCGCGGCGAGGAGACCGTCTATCGCATCGCCGACCTCGAACTCAATCGGCTTTCGCATCTGGTGAGCCGGGCGGGGCAGGAACTGCAGCTGCAGCCGCGTGAGTTCCGTTTGCTCGAATATCTGATGCGCCATGCCGGCCAGGTTGTCACGCGCACGATGCTTCTGGAGAATGTTTGGGATTACCATTTCGACCCGCAGACCAATGTGATCGACGTGCATATGTCGCGGCTGCGTGCCAAGATCGATAAAGGCTTTGCACAACCGCTCCTGCATACGGTGCGCGGGGCGGGCTACATGATCCGCGACGACGCGAAGTAGAGCGAGCGCTGCCATTCGGCAGGCCGTCCTAGGATGATGGCACCTTGTCTTTTTGAATTTCCGGTTCGCCGAGCACCCGCCGCGCGAAAAGCTCCTCGATTCTCCCCTGCGCAATGTCCCAATCGGCGAGGGCGGACCGCGCGCCGGCTCCGGGCGCTTGCGGCGGTGTCGGGCGGGCGGATGGCGTGCGGCTGAAGCGTGGCGCTGGCGCTGGCTGCACTACGCCGGCGACCTCGACGAAGGAACCGCGGGCGACGTTGTGCGGATGATGCGGCGCCTCGGCCATGGAGAGAACCGGGGCGAAACAAGCGTCGGTTCCTTCGAGTACGGCGCACCATTCGTCTCTGGTGCGCGTTCTGAAAAGCTTTTCAAGTTGGCCGCGCAACGCCGCCCCGTCGTCGGTTGTATACGGAACACCGAGCTGCTCGAACAGCACCTCACGAAATTTCAGCTCGATGGGCGCAATCGATATAAAGCCGCCGTCCGCACATTCGTATGTTTCATAGATCGCTGATCCAGAATCGAGCAGATTGGATCCGCGCTGAAGACGATGTTGGCCCGCGGCGTGCAGGCCGTAAAACAGCGTCATCAGGGAGGCGGCGCCTTCCGTCATCGCCGCATCGACGACTTGCCCCTTGCCCGAGCGCTGCGCCTCAACCATGGCGCAGGCCATGCCGAAGGCGAGATAGAGCGCGCCGCCGCCGAAGTCTGCGACAAGATTGAGCGGCGGCGTAGGCTTCGACCCGGCGCGGCCGATGGCGTGGAGCGCACCCGTCAAAGCCAGGTAATTCAAGTCGTGACCAGCCGCCGCAGCGAGCGGGCCCGTTTGTCCCCATCCGGTTATCCGGCCGTAAACCAGCCGTGGATTGCGCGCGAGCATCGCCTCTGGGCCGAGGCCGAGCCGTTCCATTGTGCCCGGGCGAAATCCCTCGATCAGCGCGTCGGCCTTGACGATGAGGTCGCCCGCAAGGGCGATGCCGCCCGGATGCTTCAAATCGACGGCAACGGAGGGACGCGACCGTGTCAACAGTTCATAGCGTGTCGGCACGCCGATACCGAGACCGCTCGGCATCAGACGCTCAAGGCGGATGACGCTGGCGCCAAGGTCGGCGAACAGCATGGCGGTCATCGGGCCGGGGCCGATGCCGGCAAACTCGACAATACGAAAACCTGCGAGCGGTCCCATCATCCGCCATCCCTATCAGACGCCAAATGGCTCACGTAGAACGGCCGTTAATTCCCAATGGCTGGCGGCCGTTGCCCGCGGTTGCCGCCATTGCGAAACCTTTCATGTTTTTCATTTGCGTCTGGATAGTTGCACTTGCAAAGAATTCAGCAGAGAGGAGAATGCACGCGAGTTATTGTCAACAGGAAAATCCGTAATTCCGGGAGCTAGCAATCATCATGATCTCAAGCGATGCGGCGGCCTTTGTTGCGGCACGCGATTTTCTCATTCGCCATCGCGAAGACTATGCCACGGCGTACCGCGATTTTCGCTGGCCGAAGCTCGACCGCTTTAACTGGGCGCTGGATTATTTCGACGTCATGGCGCGGGAGAACGAGCAGCCGGCGCTGTGGCTAACGGACGAGGACGCGGCCGAAATCAGGCTCTCCTTCGCGCAACTGAGCGAACATTCGAACCGCGTTGCCAATGCGCTGCGCCGTCTCGGCGTGCGCCGCGGCGACCGTATCCTGCTCATGCTTGGCAACGTGGTTCCGCTCTGGGAATGCATGTTGGCGGCAATGAAGCTCGGCGCGGTGATCGTGCCGGCGACCATGTTGCTGACGCGCAACGACCTCGCCGACCGCTTCGCGCGCGGCCGCGTACGCCATGTCATCGCCGCCGCCGATATCGCTCCGAAATTCGCCGACCTGCCTGGAGACTACACGCGTATTGCCGTCGGCGGCGACGTGCCGGGCTGGGTGCCGTATGAAGCCGGTTACGCGGAACCGGCGCGGTTCACACCTGACGGTAAAACGCGCGCGAACGATCCGTTCCTTTTGTATTTCACGTCCGGCACGACGGCGACGCCCAAGCTCGTCCTGCACAGCCATCAGAGCTATCCGGTCGGGCATCTCTCGACCATGTACTGGCTCGGTTTGCGTGCCGGTGACGTGCATCTCAATATTTCGTCGCCAGGCTGGGCCAAACACGCCTGGAGCTGTTTCTTCGCGCCGTGGAATGCCGGCGCCACCGTCTTCATACTCAATCAACGCCGCTTCGAAGCGCACGGTCTGCTTGACGCAATCACGCGTTGCGGCGTTACCACCTTTTGCGCGCCGCCGACGGTCTGGCGCATGCTGATCCAGGAAGAGCTTGCCGCCTGGCCGGTGCGACTGAAGGAGCTCATCAGCGCCGGCGAGCCGCTCAATCCCGAGGTCATCGAACGGGTGAGGGCCGCGTGGGGGCTCACGATTCGCGACGGCTACGGACAAACCGAAACGACGGCGCTCGTCGGCAACACACCGGCGCAGAAGGTCAAAGCAGGTTCAATGGGCCGGCCGCTGCCGGGCTATAAGGTGGCGCTGCTCGATTACTACGGCGCGCCGCAAAAGGAGGCTGAGATCTGCCTGACGCTTGCTTCACGACCGACCGGCCTCATGCAGGGCTACCAGGGCGATGACGGCGGGGTCGTGCCCGTCGGCGGCTCCGCTTACCGCACCGGCGACGTTGCCGCGATCGATGACGACGGCTATTTGACCTATGTCGGCCGCGCCGACGACGTGTTCAAATCGTCCGACTATCGGATCAGTCCTTTCGAGCTGGAGAGCGCGTTGATCGAACATTCGGCAGTCGCCGAGGCGGCAGTGGTTCCGTCGCCCGATCCGATGCGGCTTGCCGTGCCCAAGGCCTTCATCGCTCTGGCGCCCGGACACGCCCGCGATCGCGATACCGCATTGTCGATCTTCCGGCATTGCCGCGTTGCGCTTGCGCCCTTCAAGCGGGTAAGACGGCTGGAATTCGCCGATTTGCCGAAGACGATCTCCGGCAAAATCCGCCGCGTTGAGCTGCGGCAAGCGGAGGCGGCCAATCGCGGCGGCGGCAAGCGGTCACCGCTCGAATTCTGGGAGGACGACTTCTCCGAGAACGAGCTGCAGCGGCAGCGCGAGAGAATCTAAACCGTGACGGCGTTAGGCAAGCTTCTGCGAACGACGGCGTTTCAGCTGACGCTTGTCTATTTGCTGGTCTTCATCCTGTTTGCGGCTTCGCTGCTGGGTTACTTTGCCCTGAATACGCGCCGGCTTATCACCGAGCAGATTACGCGAACAGTGACCGCGGAAATCAACCGCTTGCGCGAGCAGTACAACGAGGCCGGCATCAGGGGTCTGGTGCTGTTCATTGACCTGCGTTCGCGGCGGCCGGGATCGAGCCTTTATCTGGTTACCACCCCGAACGGCGAGGGGCTCGCCGGCAATGTCGGCGCGCTGGCGCCGGGAGCCCTCGATCATCCGGGCTGGATCGAAACCTCTTACCGGCGCATAGAGGCGCCGGACGACGTGGAGCACCGCGCATTCGTGCAGGTCGTGGAGCTGCCGGGCGGCTTTCGTCTCCTGGTCGGCCGCGACCTCGAGGAGCGCGAGCGTATCTATGCGATCATCGCCAACGCCGGGCGCTGGTCGTTCGCGCTTGTTGTCGTGCTCGGTCTTGCCGGCGGCTTTTTCGTCAGTCGCCGCGTGCTCAAGCGGATCGATGCCATGACGGAAACGGCGCAAACCATCATGGCCGGCGACCTTACCGGTCGGTTGCCGGTCGCCGGCACCGGCGACGAGCTCGATCGGCTTGCCGGCAACGTCAATGCCATGTTGGAGCGCATCGAGGCGCTCATGCGCGGCCTGAAGGAAGTTTCCGACAATATCGCGCACGACTTGAAAACGCCGCTGACACGCTTGCGCAATCGCTGCGAGCAGGCTTTGCGCGGCGCCAACGGCGACCTCGATTACCGTGCGGCGCTGGAATCGACCATCGCCGAATCCGATGAGCTGATCCGCACCTTCGACGCGCTGTTGATGATCGCGCGCGCCGAGTCCGGCCAGGCGCGCGACAACATGACCGACTTCGATGCAGCCGAGATCGCGCGTGACATCGGCGAATTATATGAGCCTCTCGCCGACGAGAAAGGGCTGGCGCTGAAGGTCGATGCGCCGGCGGCGGCTCCGGTGCGCGGCAATCGCGAACTGATCAGCCAGGCGCTGGCCAATCTCATCGACAACGCCATCAAATATTCGGCGCCCGAGGCCGGTGGGATCAACGGCGCGCCCGCCGAAATCGTGGTCGGGGCCGCCCTCAACGGCGAGCGCATTATGCTGACGGTGGCGGATCATGGACCCGGCATTGCCGAACCCGATCGTGGCCGCGTCGTCGAGCGTTTTGTGCGGCTTGAGCAGAGTCGGTCGTTGCCGGGTTCGGGATTGGGCTTGAGCCTTGCGGCGGCCGTCGCGCGTTTGCATGGCGGCGAACTCAAGCTCGAAGACAACCGGCCCGGCCTGAGGAGCATCATCGAGCTGCCGCGCGCGGGGCCCACGGGCGCGTAATGCGGCGGCCTGCGTCCGGCAAACGGTCGAGGCGGGATTTGGGTGAAACCGCATTGGCGCGGCGGTTGGCCGGTACGTTGCCCTGCGCATCGGTGCAGGGTCGACGCCGCCTGCACGAATGGCTCGCGGGCATTGCACGAACGGCCGCAGGCCGATCGTTCAGATCGCTCATTGACGCGTATCCAGACTTGGCAAATTTGTTCGGCGGCATTGCTGAAGCGACGCCTTACCTTTGGGATCTCGTTCGCGCCGATCCGGCATTGACGGTTCGCCTGCTCACCGGTGATCCTGACGATGGGCTAACCGCAATCCTCGCCGAAACGCACGGTGCCGCTTCGACGGCGCGCGGGACGGCTGCGATTATGCGCATTCTGCGCCGCGCCAAGGCGCAAGCAGCGCTCCTTATCGCGCTTGCCGACATTGGTGGCGTGTGGCCGGTCGCCCGCGTCACGGCCGCGCTCACCGACGTGGCCGAAACGACGCTTGGCGCCGCCGTGCGCCATCTTTTGCGTGACGCCGTTGCCAGCGGAAGACTTCTGCCACCCGATCCGCAAAATCCCGCAGCAGGGTGCGGCTACATCGTGCTGGCGATGGGAAAAATGGGCGGCCACGAGCTGAATTTCTCCAGCGACGTCGATCTCATGGTTTTTTTTGATGCCGGTGCGCCGGCACGCGCGTCGGACGCCGAGTCCACGCCCCTCTATGTGCGGCTGACCCGCGACCTCGTGAAATTATTGCAGGAGCGTACGGCGGACGGCTATGTCTTCCGCGTCGATCTGCGACTGCGTCCCGACCCATCCTCGACCCAGATTGCCATCTCAACCGAATCCGCGCTCGATTACTACGAGCGGCGAGGACAGAACTGGGAGCGTGCAGCCCTGATCAAGGCGCGGCCCTGTGCGGGCGATCTTGCCGCCGGGGAGCGGTTCATCAACGAACTGTCACCCTTCATCTGGCGCAAATACCTTGACTATGCGGCGGTTGCCGATGTGCACGCCTTGAAGCAGCAAATTCACGCCTATCGCGGTCACGGCGAAATCGCGGTCGAGGGTCATAATGTCAAGCTTGGCCGCGGCGGCATCCGTGAGATCGAGTTTTTCGTGCAGACGCAGCAACTCATCGCCGGCGGACGTCATGCCAATCTGCGCGGCCGCGAAACCGTCGCCATGCTCGCCGCGCTTGCGGCCGGCGGCTGGATCGATGCGGTGGCACGTGACGAACTGACGGCGGCGTACGAGTTCCTGCGCCGCGTCGAGCACCGCCTGCAGATGCAAGCCGACGAACAAACGCACACGCTACCGGCGGAACGCGACGCGCTTGAGCTTTTCGCGCGCTTTCTCGGCTTTGCCGATCGAGACGGCTTTGCGGTTGCACTGTTGGCGCATCTGCGCGCGGTCGAAAACCACTACGTGAAGCTGTTCGAAAGCGCGCCGGCATTCCTCTCGCAACAACAAAATTTGTCGTTTGCGAACGGGGAAGGCGTTGTTCGCTCCGAGACGCTCGACCGCCTTGTGGAAATGGGTTTTCGCCGGCCGCGCGAGCTTGCTGCCGCCGTGCGCCGCTGGCACGCGGCCGTTTATCGCGCCCTTCGCGGCGAGCAAGCGCGGAAAAATCTCGTCGAATTAGTTCCGGTCATTATCGATCAATTCGCGCGCGCGGAAAATCCGGATGCGGCCTTTGCCGCGTTCGATCAATTTCTCGCCGGCTTGCGCGCCGGCGGCCGCTTTCTGTCGTTGCTGCGGCGGAATCCGGAGCTTATTCGCTTCGTCGCGCTCATTCTCGGCACTGCGCCGCGGCTAGCCGATATTTTGGCGCAGCATCCGCACGTGATTGATCCGTTGATCGATCCGAGCTTTTTTGGCGCGCTGCCGGACTCCGAGCGACTTGAGGCGGAGCTTGCGCGCGCGCTCGGTGAAACGCGCAGCTACGAGGGCATGCTCGATGCGATCCGCCTGTTCGGGCAGGAACACATGTTCCTGATCGGAGCGCGCATCCTCTCGGGGTCGGTTTCGGCCGAGCAGGCGGGGGAGGTGTTTGCAGGGCTGGCGGAGGCCCTGATTCGTCCGCTGCACGCGCGCGTCGAGGCCGATTTCGCGGCGACGCATGGACGCGTGCGCGGTCAGCAGACGGCGATCGTGGCGCTCGGTCGGCTCGGGGCGCGGGAGATGACCGCGAGCTCCGACCTCGATCTCATCGTCGTCTACGATTTCGATGCCGAGCGTCCGAACTCCGACGGCGCGCGCCCGCTCTATGGCGGCCAGTATTTTGCCCGTTTGACGCAGCGCCTGATCAGCGCGCTCACGGTCAAAACCAATTACGGGATGTTGTACCAGGTCGATATGCGGCTGCGTCCATCCGGCCGCTCCGGCCCGTTAGCGACGCATATTGACAGCTTCATCGACTATCAGACGCGCGAAGCATGGACGTGGGAGCACATGGCGCTCACCCGGGCGCGGGTAATTTCGGCCTCACCGACGTTTGCCGCGCGGGTCGAGGCGGCGATCCATAACGTGCTTTGCCGCAAGCGCGACGCCCACGCAATCGCAGCCGACGTTGTCGAAATGCGCGCCGTGATCGCCGGGGAAAAGGGTGACGCGGATCCATGGGATCTCAAATACGCGGTCGGCGCCTTGGTCGACATCGAGTTCGTCGCGCAATACTTGCAGCTCGTTCACGCCGCCGCGGCGCCGGAAATTCTCGATACGTCGACGGCGCGCATGCTGGAAAAGGCGGTGCGCACCGGCGTGCTCGCGGCCAAGGATGCCGCAGTGCTGCGCCCAGCGGTCCGGCTTTTTCATGACCTCACGCAAATTCTCAGGCTCTGCCTTCCCGGCGCTTTCGATCCGAACGCCGCGAGCGCGGGCGTGTTCTCGCTGCTGGCGCGTGCCGCCGATCTGCCGGATTTTCCCGCGCTTCAGGCGCATGTGGTGGAAACACAGCGCCAGGTGCGCGAGTGCTTCGTGCGGATCCTGGGGCGGGCGCCGTAGCTAACCGATTGTCCGCGAAACGAGGAGGAGCTTAAATCCGGCGCGCTAGAGTCTGATCCGGAAAAAGCCTGCCCCCGGACTTGATTCCGGGGGTGGAAACCGGTTTTCCGAAAAGATCATGCTCCACCAAAATGTCAGAGCGACAATCGATTCAATCTGAAACGACTGCGCTCTAAGCAGACTTTGGCTTGTCCGGTTCGTGCGGACCGTTGGCCTTCCGCCAGGCGCCGAATCCACCCCTGATATGCGCGACGGGCTTAAGGCCCATGCGGTGCGCCGTGTGCGCCGCAAGCGCCGAGCGCCAGCCGCCCGCGCAAAAAAACACGAACCGCTTATCTTCGCCGAAGACGGGCTTGTAATAGGGGCTTTCGGGATCGATCCAGAATTCGAGCATGCCGCGCGGACAGTGGAAGGCGCCGGGCATGCGCCCTTCGCGTTCAAGCTCGCGGATGTCGCGGACATCGATAAAGGCGACGTCCCCGCGCCCGTGAAGAGCGAGGGCCTCCTCTACCGATAGCGTCTCGATCTCGCGTTCGGCGGCATCGATCAGCGCGCGAAAACCGACGTTGATTTTCTGAGGCATGAACTGTTTTCCGGATCGTTGTGCAGGGACGCGTCAAGCGCCATTGCCCTAACACTCGCGGCGGTATCACTGCAAGGTGGCGTGGCAGTCCGCGCTCGGGAGCGACATGAAGTTACCGCTCGGGACCGCCGGTTGTTGTCGTGCCTCGATCGGGAGCCGTACAACGACCATCGTGCCCGCGCCGAGCGTCGAGCGGATGCGCATCGCGCCCCCATGCAATTCCGCGAGTGATTTAGCGATGGCGAGCCCGAGACCCGATCCCTGATAACGCTTGGTCAGTTGACTTTCGACTTGTTCGAACGGCCGTCCAAGCTTGTGAAGCGCGTTCTTCGGGATACCGATGCCGTTGTCCTTGAAGGCGATCGTAACCATGCCGCCGCGCACGCGCCCGCGCACGCTTACGGCGCCGCCGTCCGGCGTGAACTTTACCGCGTTCGACAAAAGGTTGAGCGCGATTTGCTTGAGCGCGCGGCGATCAGCCTTGAGCTGCATGCCAGGAGCGATGTCGGAATTCAACGTCAGATACTTTTCGCTTGCGCGGCCCCAGACGACACGCAGGCAGTCGGCCAGGATGCGGTCGAGTTCGACCGTTTCGGGGTTGAGGTGAATGCCGCCGGCCTCGATCTTCGACATGTCGAGGATGTCGTTGATGACGTCGAGCAGATATTGACCGCTTTCGCGTATGTCGCGCGAATATTCGGTGTATTTTTCCGCGCCGAGCGGCCCGAACATTCCCGATTCCATGATTTCGGAGAAGCCGATGATCGCATTGAGCGGGGTGCGCAGCTCGTGGCTCATATTGGCCAGGAACTTCGATTTGGCCTGGTTTGCTTCCTCGGCGCGGGTTTTTTCCTCGGCGTATTTCCCGGCAAGGTCGGCAAGCTCGCCGGTCTGGCGTTCCAGGGCCAGCTGCGATCGGCGCAGGTCATTGATGGTTGCAATCCGCCGTTTCTCCCCTTCGATCAGCTTCTGCTCGTGCTGCTTGATCTTGGTGATATCGGTGCCGACCGAGACATAGCCGCCGTCCTTGGTGCGCCGCTCGCTGATGTGCATCCAGCGTCCATCGTTAAGCTGCGTTTCGAAGGTGCGCGCGCCCTGCGGCTCGCCGTCCTCGTTGACGATCGTGGTGCGAATGATCGGTTTGCGGCCAGCGGCAACGACGGCTTCGTAAGGGGTGCCGGGCGCCACCGCCGCATCGGGCAGGTGATGCAGTTGCTGAAAGTTTGAATTGCACAGCACCAGTCGATTGTCGGCATCCCACAGCACGAAGGCTTCCGGGATGGTTTCGATGGCGTCGCGTAGCCGCAAATCCGCCGCCGTCGTCTTTTCGATCAGATTCTTCTGCTCAGATACGTCCACGGCGATGCCGATGAGATGCAGGCCTGCTTCACCGTCCTGGCGCGTCAGCTCGCAGCGTACCCGCAGCCACAGCCATCTACCGTCGGCGTGGCGCATGCGGAAAGCATGGTCGATGGAGGTTGCCTCCGCGTCGGCGAGTTGCCTGGCGAGCGCATAGAGGTCGATGTCGCCCGCGTGCACCAACGCTTTGAGTTCGCCGAAGCTGAGCAATTCGTCCTTGGCCGGCAGACCGAGGATGTCGAACATCGAGCGCGACCAGAACACCTTGCCGCGTGCAAGGTCCCAATCCCACAGCCCGCAGCGGCCGCGGTTGAGCGCGGTGTCGATGCGTGCGCGCACGGTGTCGTGAATAAGATCGGCCTCGCGCGCGCGGGTAGCCTGCCAATGGAAAGCAAAGCCCAGGATCAACACGACAAAGCCGGTCGTGGCCGACAAGGTGACGGTGAGCGCGGTGGCCGATCGCCAGATCGCGAGCGCGTCGCTTGCCGTCTCGATGACGGCGACGACACCCAGCGGATTTCGTAACGGTCGCACTGCCGCTAAAGCGGCAACGCCGTCGGGCAAGGTGATTTCGAGCGCACCGGCGGCGGCGCCGAAAGTCGTCGGCGGCTGCGAAGGGCCGAGCACGTCGAGAATGTTACGGCCTAATTTCCGTGCATCGTCCGGGAGGCTGGCGACGATCGCGCCGTCGGAGTCAGCGACGAGGATCGACCGCACTCCCGTCGCGGCCCAGCCAGGCAAAGCGCGCTTCAACGCCGCGGATGTGCGGCCGGAATTCGCTCTGGTGTCGCGCCCCGAATGGTCGAGTTCGACGGCGAGCTGGTCGGCGAGCGCTTCGATCGCTTGTCGCGCCTGGAGGATCGCTTGGCGGCGTTGTTCAAGCACCTGCACCACGGCGCCGACGCAAATCGTGATTAAAAAAGCGATGATGAGAACGGGCACGGCGCGGCGCAGAAGCGGCTCCGCAGTCAGCAACCGCCGGTACGCGGGTTTGGCAATCGATTTTGCCAAGCCCTGAATAGAATCGGAACGTAGAGACGCACTCGCCGCTTCGGCGCGCGCCATGCCGGCCTCCGTTCGGACGGTCCCCTGCACCCATGATCGGAAGGACGTGCCGCATCTCGTTCCGAATCACCTTGATAAGAATCGATGCGAATCGATTTGTCGAGAGTCCGGAGTCAATATTTTTTTGAGCGCTATCCAACGCTTTTTTTGTAGATGCGCGCGGGCCGCAATGTGTGAGTCAAATCAACGGCGTAGTCGGTGCAATGGCTTATAGCCGCGGCGATGACGCATTCGACGGCGCTCAGGACGGAAGTGACGATTTCGAGCTGCAACGGTCGCTTGGCGTCAATGATGTTGGCGCGCGGCGTGCCGCTCATCGAGCCGTTGCAAGAGCCGAAGCAGAGCCCGGCGTTGGTGATTGACCGGCGCTGCTTAGTTTTCAGCGAGCGTACGCGCGACGATGTCGCCGACATCGCGCGACAGCGCCGGCGTCGCCGCGACGCGGCGCAACGTTGCCTCCGCACGCGCGCGGCGCTGCGCCTCGAGTGCCCGCCAGGAGCGAAAGGCGCCCATAAGGCGCGCCGCCACTTGCGGATTCTTTGGATCAAGCGCGAGCACGCAGTCGGCGACGAAGTCATAGCCGGCGCCATCGGGCCTGTTAAACTGAGTATGATTGACTTGCGCGAACGAGCCGATCAACGCGCGCACGCGATTGGGATTGGCCATGGAAAACGCCGGATGCGCGGTGAGCGCGCGCACGCGTTCGAGGGTCGCCGGCTCCGGAATGGCCGCCTGCAGCGCGAGCCACTTGTCGATGATCAGCGGATCGTCGGCATAGCGGGCGTAAAAATCGTCCAACGCCTGCGTACGCTCCGGCCGGTCGTGCAGCGCAAGCGTCTCCAACGCCGCCATGCGGTCGGTCATATTATCGGCGTCTCGATACTGGGTGAATGCACGCGCAATCGCATAATCATCTTGCGTTGCAGCGAGAAGGTCGAGACAGACGTTCTTGAGCGCGCGCCGCCCGGCGCTGGCGGCGTCCGGGCGGTAGGGGCCAGGCGTGATCATGAGATCGTATGTATGCGCGAGCACCGTCCGGAGTCGCCGGCCGATCCTCGCGCGCAAATGCCGGCGTGCAGCAAAGATGGCATCGGGATCGACATCGCGGCCGATCTCGCGCGCGATGTCGGCGTCGCTCGGCGGAACGAGCGTCAGCGCGATAAAGGCGGGTTCGAGCTTATCGTCGGCAACGATCGCGCCGATGGCGGCGATGAGGCCGTCGTCCTCGCGCGCCGGCGCGCCGCGGCGCAAAGCCGCGACATTTGCGGTCAGGAGCGACATCGCCAACGTCTGCAATGCCTGCCAACGGTTGAACGGATCGCCGTCATACGCGGCGAGGAAACGCAGATCGTTCGGCTCGATCGGCAATGAGAGCTTGACGGGTGCGGAGAAGCCGCGATTGAGCGAAGGGACAGGCTGGTCCGCAATGCCGGTGAAAACGAAGCTTTGGCTCGGCTCACGCAGCTCCAGAACCCCGCGTTCGATCGGGCGACCATCAAGCGCCAGCGGTAAATCGCGGCCGTCCTTACCGACGAGCCCGAGCGCCAGCGGGATCAACATTGGCTCTTTGTCCGCCTGGCCGGGCGTCGGCGGAATTGTCTGCCTGATGTCGAGCCGATAGGTTTTCGCACGCGGGTCGTAATGCGGCACGATCGTGATTTCCGGCGTTCCGGCTTGCGTGTACCAACGCATGAACTGGGAGAAGTCGCGCCCGCTGACGTCGGCAAAGCACTGCACGAATTGCTCGACCGTCGCCGCCTCGCCGTCATGCCTGGCGAAATAAAGATCCATACCGTGGCGAAACAGATCAGCGCCGAGCAGGACTCTGATCATACGCACGACCTCGCTGCCCTTGTCGTAGACCGTGGTCGTGTAGAAGTTGTTGATCTCATGATAAAGCTCCGGCCGCACCGGGTGGGCGAGGGGGCCGGCATCCTCGACGAACTGATGCGAGCGCAGCGCGCGCACGTCGCTGATGCGCTCGACGGCGCGCGAACGCTGATCGGCCGAAAATTCCTGGTCGCGGAAAACGGTAAGGCCTTCCTTCAGGCAAAGCTGAAACCAGTCGCGGCAGGTGATGCGGTCGCCGGTCCAGTTGTGGAAGTATTCGTGAGCGATCACCGCTTCGATATGGGCGTAGTCCGTGTCGGTGGCGGTCGCCGGCGAGGCCAGCACGTATTTGTCGTTGAAGATGTTGAGTCCCTTGTTCTCCATCGCGCCCATGTTGAAGGCGGAGACGGCGACGATCATGAAGATATCGAGGTCGTATTCGCGCCCGAATGCCGCCTCGTCCCACCGCATGGCGCGCTTGAGGCTGTCCATGGCATACAGGCAGCGATCTTCCTTGCCCGGCTCGACGTAGATGTGCAGCGCGACGTTGCGTCCGGACATGGTGGTGAAACTGTCGGTGACGCGCGCGAGCTTGCCGCCGACGAGCGCGAACAGATAGCAGGGTTTTTTGAACGGGTCATGCCACACGGCAAAATGTCGGTTGCTGCCCGGCATCTCGCCTTCGGCGATGAGATTGCCGTTGGCAAGGAGCACCGGCGCCTCGTTTTTGTCGGCCTCGATGCGCGTCGTATAAACTGCCATCACGTCCGGCCGGTCGAGAAAGTAAGTGATGCGGCGGAAACCTTCGGCCTCGCATTGCGTGCAATAGGTTGTGCCGGCGCGATAGAGGCCCATGAGCCGGGTATTGGCGGTGGGGTCGATGACGGTTTCGATCTCGAGCGTAAACGGTTGATTCGGCGGCTGCGCGATGGTGAGGCGCTCAGGCGTTGCGATAAAGCTGCCCTCCGGCAATGGCACACCGTCGACAGCGAGCGAGCGCAGCGTGAGGTCCTCGCCCTCGAGCACGAGCGGTGCCGGCGCGCCGATGCCGTTGCGCTTGAGCTTGAGCTCGGCGCGGACACTGGTCGCGGTCGGATCGAGCGACACGTCGAGTCGGACGGTTTCGATGAGCCACCCCGGTGGGCAGTAATCCTTCAGGCGGATGGGGCGTGGTTCTTCGGTGCGCATGATCGGTTTGATGTAGAAGCTTTACGCGCTAATTGAAAGCGGCAGACCAGCCGGCGACCGCGCAGTAGGAACGCTCACATGTCAATCATGCGCGCAATGGTGCTCGAGCAGCCAAAAACCGCACTAGTCATGTGCGAGCGGCCGATACCTCAACCGGCTCAAGGCGAAATCCTGATCGAGATCGCGGCCTGCGGCGTGTGCCGTACCGATCTGCACGTCGTCGACGGCGAGCTGCCGCATCCGAAGCTGCCAATCGTGCCTGGGCACGAGATCGTCGGCCGTGTGGCGGCACTGGGGGCGGGCGTGAGCGGATTTGCCCTCGGTCAGCGCGTCGGCGTGCCGTGGCTCGCGGGCACTTGCGGCGTCTGTCCGTATTGCCGCTCCGGACGGGAAAATCTATGTGATACGCCGCGGTTCACCGGTTACACGCGCGACGGCGGTTATGCGACGCATACAGTGGCGGATGCGCGCTTCTGTTTTCCGCTGCCGGACCAGCTCGATGCTGCGGAAGCAGCGCCTCTTTTGTGTGCCGGGCTAATTGGCTGGCGCAGCTATCGCATGGCTGGGGAGGCAATAGCGCTCGGCCTCTACGGCTTTGGCGCCGCCGCTCATATTCTGGCACAGGTCGCTGCCTGGCAGGGCCGGCGTGTCTATGCGTTTACGCGCCCCGGCGATCAAGCGGCGCAAGGCTTTGCGCGGGCGCTCGGCGCGGTCTGGGCCGGCGGCTCCGACGAAAGACCGCCGGAGCCGCTCGATGCCGCCATCATTTTCGCCCCGGTCGGCGCGCTGGTACCGGCAGCACTCGGCGCTGTGAAGAAAGGCGGACGCGTCGTCTGCGGCGGCATCCACATGTCGGATATTCCGAGCTTCCCCTACCGACTTCTATGGGAGGAGCGCCGGCTCGTCTCGGTCGCCAATCTGACACGGGCGGACGCGCGCGAGTTTCTTGCCGTCGCGCCGCAGGTGGGCATCGAGATGCAGCTGACGCGCTATCGGCTGCACGAAGCGAACGCGGCATTGGATGATCTACGGCAAGGCCGCTTCGAGGGTGCGGCAGTGCTTATTCCCTGAGATGCGGGTCAAGGGTCCGCGGCAAAAAACATATCCCATTGATTGCGCGCCACCAGGTGGAGCACAGTTTCCGGGACCGGAACGTGTTACGCGGAACTTGGGGTTAGCCGCAGATCCAGACCCAACCCACCGGGGTCCATCGCCAGCACGGGCCGACGCCGTAGCCCCACCAGCGGCCGTGCCAGAAGCGGCCACGTCCACCGCCGCGCCAACCGCCGCCCCTCCAGCCTCTACCCCCGCCTCTCCAGCCGCCTCGGGCTTGAGCGGTGGTGTCGGTCGTGGCCGTGACTAAGCCTGTTACACCGGCAGTCGCGAGACAGTACACTCCAAGGAGCGCAGCAATTGCAAAGAACCGCGTCACGAAGTTGCGAGCTCGACTTAGTCCGTTTCCTGCCATGTTGTTCACCCGGTCGACAACGTTCGTAAATGCAGCAGAGGCAGACTAGTTCCATTGAGCCGCAGAGGCAAGATAAGATTTCGTGATTGCGCATGAGCGTTAAGTGAACAAACGTTCAGCGCGCAGAGCGCAAACGAGCGGGGCATCATGGTGGCGAAACATAGCTACATCCTTGGGCTGAATACGTATGACCATGACGTCAGCGCCTGCCTGCTGCGCGATGGCGAAATCGCATTCGCGATCGCAAAGGAACGCATCACCCGCGAGAAGCACGCCAGCGGCTTTTTCGGGGAGGTCGTCGATTATTGCCTAAAGGCGGAAGGTATTTCGCTGGATGATATCGGTCTGGTCGTCCGCAATTGTTACATCCTGCCTGTCGGGGAGATGGAGAAGCGCTTAGTTCATCAAGAAATGCCGTACTATTTTGATGCTGATGATCGAAAACAAGCATCAAATCATCCGCTGTTTCTCACCAAATCCGACAACGTCATCACCATTTCGCATCACTTGGCGCACGCCTATAGCGCCTTTGCCGCGTGTCCGTTTGATGACGGCGTCATCATGATCGTGGACGGTGTGGGCAGCTACAGGTCCGACGTTTGCGAAGACGTTCCGCCGGGCGACGCCGCCAGTCCGCTGGCTCGCGAGTCGGAAAGTTATTACCGGTTCCGCGGCAGCAATATCGAGACTTTGAAAAAGGTTTGGATGGAGCCGAGCCGCGGCTTCCTAAACCAGGAATTTTATACGATGCCCGGCCTCGGCGCTTTGTACAGCCGGGTTTCGATCTATGTCTTTGCCGACTGGAACAAATGCGGCGAGGTGATGGGGCTGGCGCCATATGGGCGGCCGGGACGAATTAAGCCGCTCGTCGAGTTCAAGGACGATGGCCGATTGGTCGTCGGCGAATGGGCGGAGGACTTCAACCGGCCATGGCTGCGCGATGCCGGGCAGGCTTGGGAGAAGAGCCCGTCGATGTCGCATTGGGAAGACCTTGCCTGGCGCGTGCAGGACGACACCGAGAAAGTGCTGTTGGCCCGCGCCAAATGGCTGCGCGAGACGACGGGCGCCAAAAATCTATGTCTCGCCGGCGGCGTGGCGCTCAACTGCGTGGCCAATGGACGCATCGCGCGCGAAGCGGGCTTCGAGAACGTCTGGATCCAGCCGGCGGCCGGCGACGACGGCATTGCGATCGGTTGCGCCTATTACGGACGCTTGGCTGTTCAGAAACAGAAACGCTCATTCGTGATGAAGCACGCCTATCTCGGCGTCGATTATTCCGACAAGGATGTGCATGGGTTGATGAGCCGGCCCGTCATCCGTCTGGTGACGAAAACGACGCCGAGCGAGAATGTTTGCCGCGATACTGCGCGTGCGCTTTCCGAAGGCCAGATCGTAGGCTGGTTCCAGGGCCGTTCGGAGTTCGGGCCACGTGCGCTCGGCAATCGCTCGATCCTCGCCGACCCGCGCAAGGCGCAGATGAAGGATCATCTGAACACGCGCGTGAAGCACAGACAGTCGTTTCGGCCGTTTGCTCCGATCGTCTTGGCCGAAAGATGCAAAGAAATTTTCGAAGGTGACCGGGATTCCCCTTTCATGATGCTGGCCGAGGTGGTGCGGCCGCAGTGGAGGGAGCGCATACCGGCGATCGTTCACGTCGACGGCACCGCGCGCCTGCAAACCGTGCGCGAGGAGGACAATCCGGTCTTATATGCTTTGCTCAAGGAGTTCGAGGCGCGCACGGGCGTTCCCGTGCTGCTCAATACCTCGTTCAACGTGAAGGGCGAGCCGATCGTGGAGACGCCGGCGAATGCGCTTGCATGTTTTCTCGGCACCGGCATCGATTGTCTGGTTCTGCACGACTTGCTGATCACGAAGAGCGCACTGCACCGTTTCCTCTCGCCGATGGTCCAGGTTTACTCGGAGGTCGGCGCGATCGTGCGCACGGGGCTCGGGCAGCAGGTGGCGAGCTAACGCCGCGGCTCCGCGTGGCCGATGACGCGCGTGACGCCCGGAAAGCGCCGGCGCAAGCTGCGTTCGACGTTGTCAACCAGATCGTGCACGGCGCTGACCGACAGTGTCGGTTCGACGCGGCAATGGAAATTGACGATCTCGCCGTCGGCGGTTTCGCGCACGCGCACGTTATGCACCTCGCCAAGGCGATTGTTGCCGCTGGCGAGAGCGGCGAGCGCTTCGCCGATCTCGGCGACACGCGTGGCGGCGGCGTCGCGGCCGGCGAGGAGGAGCGCCGGCAGCGGCTCGATATGCGTTTCCACTTCGACCGCCGACCCAAGTTCCTCGCGGATCGCCTCCTCGAGGCGGGTCGCGGTTTCATGGGCGGCGGCAAGCGGCAGCGTGCCTTCGACCTCGAGGTCCACGGATACCGACAAGCGATCGGCGAGCGCCTGCACGGCGACGTGGTGGACGGCGAGGCTGCTGTTGCGCGCAATCAGCATGACCCGCTCGCGCAGCGTCTCGTCGTCGAGGGCGTGCGGCTCGGTCGTAATGGTGATCTCTGCTTGGGGAAAGCCGACGCGGATGGCATGCGTCAACCGCTCCTTAATCGCGGTGACGCGGTCGAGCGGCAGGGTGCGGGCGACGCCGACGCCGAGATCGACGAACAGCACGGCGCCGGCAGGGCGCACGCGCACGCGCTCGACGGCGACGACGCCGGGCACGCGCCGCGCTATCGCCGCGACGCGCTCGCTGACGCCGGCGGGCGCCGTGTCGGTCAGCGTGTCGATGGTGCGTCGGCCAAGTCGCCAGCCGGCCACGCAGATGAAGATCGCGACGATGATCGCCGCCGCGGCATCGGCTTGGGGGTAGCCCAGCGCCACGCCGCCAAGCCCGACCAGCACCGCGATCGACGACCACATGTCGGAAGAAAAATGCAGGGCATCCGCTTCAAGCGCCTCGCTTGCGGTTTCGACGGCGATGCGCTTGAGCGTTCGAGCGCGAATGAAATCGATAGCGATCGATGCGACGATGATGACAAAAGCAACCGTCGTGGCTTCGACCGCGTAAGCGCGGCCGCCGAGGAGCCGCTGGCCTGCCTCGAAGATCACGACCGCCGAAAGCAGAAACAGGAATGCGGTTTCCGCCAGTGCGGTGACGCTTTCGACCTTGCCGTGTCCATACTGGTGCTCCGTGTCCGCGGGCTTGCCCGAGATCCGCACCGCGAAATAGGTCATGACCGTCGCGGCGAGGTCGAGCAGCGAATGGCCGGCTTCCGACAGGATAGCGAGCGAGCCGGTAAGAAGGCCAACAATGGCCTTCGCGGCCGTGAGCCCCGCGGAAGCAGCGATCGATCCGAGCGCGGCTTTTTCCTTTTCGTTCATGCGTTTGCTTTTCCTCTTCGCGGAGCGAAAGTGTAGCCGGGAATATAAAGGGCTTTGCGAACGCCCGCGTTTCCTGCCTTATACGCAGCGGCGGGTCAATTTCATCTCCGCGACATTTTACTATGAACGCCACCTGGTCAGTTCCGGACCGCCTTTGCACGCAAGACGGCCGATGGGTTGCCAGGGCGAATGTCCGTTACTGACCCGTCTGGGTGCTTAGTCGTATCGGGTTCGTGTCCGTGAAGCAGCTGACCGGATCGCGTTCCGGTGCACGTTGCACGATCAGCGAAGGCGTGCTCGCGATGCAGTGCCGGCTTTAGAGAAAACAGGTCGAGATCCAGGGCACGGCGGCGACGACGAGAATTCCGGCCAGGAGCGCCAGCATGTAGCCCCAGATCGGGCGCATGCCTTCGTCCGGGTTGACGCGTCCTATGGCGCAGGCGGCGTAGTAACCGACGCCAAAGGGCGGCGCGAAGAGGCCAAGACCCATCGCGAGGATTACCACCATCGCGTAATGGACCTCATGGATGCCCACCGCCTTGGCGATTGGGAAAAGGAGCGGACCGAACAGCACGATGGCGGGGATGCCTTCCAGCACCGAGCCCAGCACGACGAAAGCAATGACCGACACGGCCATGAATGCCGCTGGTCCGCCGGGCAAGCCCGTCATCGCCGCGGTTAAGTCTCGCGAGAACCCGGATTGCGTGAGCGCCCAGGCCATCGCGGTCGCGGCCCCGATGATGAGAAGGATGGCACCGGACAGGCACGCGGTATCGACCAGCATCGGGTAGAGCCGCCGCCACTCGAACTGCCGGTAGATGAGGAGGCCGGCGAGCAACGCGTAAACGATGCCGATGGTGGAAACCTCGGTCGCGGTGGCGACGCCCTCCACCACCGCGGTCCGGATCACCACGGGAAGGGCAAGCGCCGGAAACGCGATAAAGAGCGCTCGCCCGATCTCGCGACCACTGGCGCGGCCTACATGAGAGAAGTCCTCGCGCCGGTAGCGCCACCACACTACGGCGCCGAGTGTGATGGCCAGTACGATGGCGGGCAGCAGGCCGCCGGTGAAGAGTGCGGCGATGGAGACGCCCGTTACCGAGCCGATGGTGATGAGCACGAGGCTGGGCGGTATCGTCTCTGTTTGCGCGCCGGTGGCGGCGAGAAGAGCCACGAGGTCGCCGGGCCTGGCGCCTCGCTTCTTCATCTCCGGAAACAGCACCGGCGCGACGGCGGCCATGTCGGCGGCCTTTGCTCCTGAGATGCCGGAGACGAGGTACATCGCACCGATGAGGACGTAGGAGAGGCCGCCGCGCACGTGGCCGAGGAGACTGGCGAGGAACTGCACCATGGCGCGGGCCATGCCCGTCATCTCGATGAGCAGACCGAGGAAGATGAAAAGCGGTACGGCGAGCAGGATGAGATGACTCATGCCCTCATCGATGCGCCCGACCACGACCATAAGCGGCGTCTGCGTCGTCAGAGCGAGATAGCCGAAGGTTGCAAGCGCGAAGGCGAAGGCGATGGGAACGCCCACGAAGACGCACGCGGCGACCACGCCGACGAAGAAAACGACAAGATTAAGGTTGCCAAGCCCCTTCAGGAGCGGAGCGCCCAGGGCAAGGGCAGCGGTAAGGCCCGCAACGACAAGCGCGGCCACGATGAGCATCTTGATACTCGCCGTACGCAAGAGACGCAGACCGGCGAGCAGAGCCATCAGCCCGAAGCCGACTGGCAGGGCTGCGGCCCGCCAGGCGTTGGAGATCTCAAGGGCCGGCGTGGTGATGAACCGCTCCTCATCCGCGAACTCCAGCGCCGGTTGCGCCACGAGAAGCAGAAAGAGCAAGGGAGCGATCGCCGCGACTGCGTCCAGGAAGGCGCGCAGGCCGGGGCCGGCTTTCGCGGCGAGCGCAGTCATGCGCATGTGCTCGCCGCGCCGGAAGGCCACCGCTGCCCCGAGCATGGCGAGCCAGAGGAAGAGGATCGAGGCGAGTTCGTCCGACCACACGATGGGCGCTTGCAGGACGTAGCGAGCCACGACTCCGGTGAACAGGATGCCGATTTCCGCAACGACCAGTACCGCAGCTGGAATCTCGATCAGCGGACCGATGAGACGATCGGCGCGGCCGGCCCAGATCGCTCGCCGGGTCGGCGCGGAATGTGGCTGGATGTTGTCCGGCACGGCGGCCGCGAGAGCGTCGGCGCCCACGTCGGCTCACGAGAGCTTGCCGACGGATTTCTCGAGGATGGCCCAGGCTTCCTCGCCATACTTGCCCTTCCATTCCGCGTAGAAGCCCGCGTTGCGAAGCGCCTCGCGGAAAGGCCCCGGGTCGGGCTGGTTAAACACCAACCCCTTAACGGTGAGTTCCTTCTGCAAACCAGCGTTAAGCTTGGCCACGTCTTCTCGCTCCGCGAGCCCCGCATCGTTGATGTGCTTGGCAACAATCTCGCGCACGTCGGCCGGCAGCCGCTCCCAGGCCCGATGGTTCGCGAGGAACCAAAAGCCGTCCCACATGTGATTGGTGAGTGAGCAGAATTTCTGAACCTCATAGAGCTTTGCAATCGAGATGATCGCGAGCGGGTTCTCTTGGCCTTCCACCACCTTGGTCTGCAGTGATGAATAGACCTCGTTGAAATTGATCGATGCCGGGGCGGCGTCGAAGGCTTTGAACATCGAGGTCCAGAGCGGCGATACCGGCACGCGGATCTTGAAGCCCTTCAGATCGGACGGCGTATTGATCGGTCTCGTCGAGGAGGTGATCTGCCGAAAGCCATTGTCCCAGACCTTGTCCATGGCGACGAGGCCGGCCTTCGAGATCTGGGCGCGTATGTAGGCGCCGAGTTCACCATCCATCGCCTTCCAGACCGCGTCGTAACCGGAAAATGCGAAGCCGATGCCGTTGATGGAGGCCGCGGGCACCAGGATCGAGAGGATCAATCCCGAAAGGGTGAAGAACTCCACCGCCCCGGAGCGTAGCTGGCTCAGCGTGTCCGTGTCGGAGCCGAGCTGGCTGTTCGGAAATACCTGCAGCTCGAAACGGCCCTTGGTATCGATTTTGATGCGCTCAGCCGCTTCTTGCGCCCGAATGTTCATCGGATGCGCGGCAGGCAGGTTGTTGGCGTACTTATAGGTGAACTCGACAGATTGGGCGCGGGCGATCCAAGGAGCGGCGACGCCACCGGTGAACACCACTGAAGCGCTTGCCTGCAGAAGCGCGCGGCGGGACAAAGACATCTTTCCACCTTCCGGGTTGCCGGCCGTAGCGCGGCCGCGTTTCCATCCGCATTGGTCCACATTATGGACTATACTTTTTGTCATGATTGCTGACCCACTTGCACTCGGGAAGTGAAATATAGCTCCCTATTGTGGACTTCGGAGATTTTCTGAATGACCCTAGGCGATGCCGCTCCGGGCGGCGCACGAACACAAAGGATCGGTCGCGCGGCTACCGGGTCGCTCCTATCGGAGTCGGTTTTGCGAGTCGGCCTTTGCGGCGCAAAATAAGGCAGAAAAATACGACATCGTCGAATCGAACCACAGAGCTCTAATAGGCCGAAAACGGTACGAAACGAACAAAAGCGAAGAACGAACAAGTGGCTGCGCAGTACCGGTCACCCAAGGTTGTTCTTGCCGCCGGCACGGCCGACATCGGACGGCAGCCGGCCGCTGCAAGTCCAGCCGTCAGGTCTTGTGGCCGGTGATTGATCGGTGGCCGAATGGCAGCATGAGGATCGGCTGCTCTTCGATAAGCGTATCGATTTGCTGCAAAGACAGGCGTGGTAAATTGAACAAGGTTACAGCTACGACAACCTAAAAGGCGATTGCAGCCTTGCTCGGGTCCCACGCTTATCGCAAGCGTCGCCTCAATTTTTATAAATATCAATGTGTGGCCGGCCTTGGTCGGCCACACTTTTCATAACCCGGCGCTTGTTTTCGTAACAGGCTATCCCCTGTTCGTTGCGGGACTTGCCATTTTGTATTTTCACTTCCTATCGTTCCCGCAGTGCCTCTTGTTTGAACTTCAGGAGCGGGGAGAGCAGATAAGAGATAATGGTGCGCGAGCCGGTTTTGATCTCGACAGTCACAGCCATACCAGGCGAGAGATTCACCAGTTTGTCCTCTATCTGCATCTGCGTGCGGTCGAGCGAAACGCGCGCGGCATATACAAGTTCCTGATTCTCTGGCTCGCTCGAATCGGTATCGTCACCAACGTCCTGATCGAGTTTCGCTCTTCTGGCCGGCTTGTCATGTGTAATGGCGTCCAGCGAGACGCTCTCGACCTTGCCCTCGATCAGCCCATATCGACTGAAATTGAAGGTGTCGACTTTGATCTCGGCATTCTGGCCGGGATGTACGAAGCCAATGTCACGATTCGAAAGCATGGCCTCGATTTCAAGATGACTGTCACTCGGAACTAAAACCAGCAGGCTTTGGGCGGGCGTCACAACGCCGCCGATCGTGTGCACAGCGAGTTGCTGCACGACGCCATCGACCGGCGCGGCAAGGCGCTGTAACTCGGCCCGATGCTGCGCCTTGACGAGATCTTCACTGAGATCCCTGACTTTGCGCTCTGCCTCCACGAGCTCGCTATAGCGCTCGCGTCGGAATGTCTCAACCGTCTGAATGTGCTGTTCATCGATCGCCGCGATGGCCGCCGTTGACTCGTTGTAGCGGCGTTTCTGTATCTCAAGCTCGTGCTGCTCTTCGACGAACGGTTGCAATATTTCCAGATAGTTGGCTTTTGAACCGGTCGTATGATCGTAGAGGGTTTTACGGATCAGTACGCGCTCCTCAAGCACCGGCAGGGAGGCTTCCAACTTGCCGACTGTCGCAGCAATCGTTTCGCGCTCGGCCAGCTTCTGCTCGCGGTAGCGATCGAGCACGGCAAGCTTGGCCCTTTGCTCTGCCGTTTGATCGATCAAGAATCGTCGCTGAACCGCGACCAGCGGTGCCGGCGCGTCCTCCGGCGGCTCGAAATTCGCTATCGCATCGCCATCACCATCGGTCAATTCCGCCCGTAGCCTTGCCACCTCGAGCTTGGCCGCGACAAGATCGCTTTGATAATGTGTCCAATCTGCTTTATTGATCGTCGGATCGAGTTCGATCAGCGTCTCGCCAGCTTTCACGAACTGCCCGTCCTGAACGTGGATCGCGCGCACGACGCCGGTCTCGAACGGCTGAATGACCTTGGTGCGGCCAGTTGGAACGATTTTACCTTTCGCCGAAGCAACAATGTCGACCCGACCGGTACACGTCCAGATCAACGCCAACATGAACAGCGCCATAATGGTGTACGCCATCGAGCGACCGAGCGGCGATGGCGGCGTTTCCACGATCTCCAGCGCCGCCGGCAGAAATGCCAGATCGTCTTTGTCCGGGCGTTCGATGGCGTGCGCCAGAGCGATGATGCGCTTAGCGAGCTTCATGTATGCCTGCCTGGAGACGGTAGAGTGTCGCATATCGTCCACCAGTTCTGATTAGTTCATCGTGCGTGCCGTCTTCGACCAAACGGCCACGATCGATCGTAATGATGCGATCGGCCCGGCGTACCGTGGAGAGGCGATGGGCGACGATGATGACTGTCCGTCCTTTGGCGATCTCGGCGATATTGTCTTGGATCACGCGTTCGCTCTCGTAGTCCAGAGCGCTTGTCGCCTCGTCGAAAATCAGAATGCGCGGGTCAGTGATCAGCGCGCGGGCGATCGCAATGCGCTGGCGTTGACCACCCGATAGGCCATCACCGCGTTCACCGACAATCGTCTCATAGCCTTGAGGAGTTTCAAGAATGAAGTCGTGGGCGCCGGCAAGCTTTGCCGCTGCGATAATGCGTTCGACCGGCAGAGTAGGATCGGCCAGGGCAATATTGTCGCGGATCGAGCGGTTAAAAAGCATATTCTCCTGCAGAACGACGCCGATCTGCCGTCGCAACCAGGCGGTGTCCGCCATGGCTAGATCGACTCCATCAATGAGGACTCTGCCGCCCTCTGGCACATAAAACCGCTGCAACAGCCGGGTAAGTGTGCTTTTTCCCGAGCCCGAAGGCCCGACGATCCCGAGAATCTGACCGGATGCGATCCTGAAGCTGACGTCATGAAGAATTTCAGGACCGTCGACGCGGTAGCGAAAACTAACGTGCTCGAAGGCGATCTCGCCGCGGATCGCGGGCAGGGCCGTACGGGTGTTGTTGAAGGTCGGTTCGGATGCGGTATTGAGAATGTCGCCGAGCCGTGCAACCGACAGCCGCGCCTGATGGAAGTCCTGCCAGATTTGCGCAAGCCGCAGTACCGGCGCACTGACCCGACCGGCCAAGATATTAAAGGCCACAAGCTCACCGACAGTCAGATTCCCATTGATGACCAGCTTGGCGCCGACGTAAAGTACGCTGGCAGTAACGAGTTTGCTGACGAGCTGCACGGTTTGGCTCGCCGTGTTGCCGAGCCGCAACACGCGAAAACTCGCCGCAACATAGGCGGCAAGTTGCTCCTCCCAACGGAGTTGCATCTGCGGCTCGACCGCCATTGCCTTCAACGTCTCCACCTGGGTGACGCTTTCCACCAGAAAGGCCTGATTTTCAGCGCCCCGCCGAAACTTCTCGTCCAAAAGTGTACGGAAAAGCGGCGTCGCGGCAGCAGAAACGCCGATGTAAAACGGAAACCCGGCTACGACCACTAAGGTCAACAGCGGCGAGTAGAGAAACATCACAGCTAAAAACACAAACGTGAAGAACAAGTCGACGACCAGAGTGAGAGCCGAGCTGGTCAGAAAATTGCGAATGTTCTCCAATTCCCGCACGCGCGCCACGGAATCGCCGACGCGCCGCGCCTGAAAATAGGCAATTGGGAGAGCGAGGAGATGTCGAAATAGGCGCGCTCCGAGCTCGACATCGATGCGGTTTGTCGTATGCGCGAATAAGTAGGTGCGCAATATTCCAAGAATCGTTTCAAATACTGAGATGGTGACGAGCCCGACCATCAGCACGTCAAGCGTGCTCAAACTGCGGTGGACGAGGACCTTGTCAATAACGACCTGAAAGAACAGTGGCGTAACGAGGCCAAAGAGTTGCAGAAAAAATGAAGCTGCGATGACTTCTCCGAGCTGGTGGCGGTATTTATGAATGGCGCCGAGAAACCAAGTGATATCGAACTGGCGCGACAAATCGACCAGCCCGGCGCGTCGCGTCATCAGCACGATGCGGCCATCACAGGATGCTTCGAACTCGGTCCTGGTCATTATCTCCGGGCGCGTCGCAAAGGGCGATTGCACCAAAACCTTGCCGTCACCCGCTCTGCCGAGCAAAAGAAACCCGCCGTCGCGGCGGGCCGCGATGGCCGGCTGTGGCAAGGTCGCAACGCGATCCCAATCGACAACGCGCTCTCGCGCCTTGAGTCCCAACTCCTTCGCGCACCGTAGCATTTCCGGAATGCCGATCGGCATGCTGCCAAAACGATGGCGGATTTGAGCGGGATCGGCGGCGACGTTGTGCAGGCGCAACAAACATACCAGCGCGTAGAGCCCGGGATCGGCGAGTCCGGGATCGACGGAATCACGCTGGATGCCGATGGTCATGGCGCTCTGTCTGATGTGGTGCGTAAAAACCGCTGGTGGCGTCGTCGTTCAATACGTTGACATGCAAGCCGCAGCGGTGCGGATGCCGACGAGCCTGGCGATGACTTCTTCGTTGCTGAAAATGCCAATGGCACCGACGCACCGCTTGATCTCGACGATGAGACTGTCAAGCGGACCGGCGGAGGGGATTTTCGGCCGATGATCTTTCGCAAAACTCATCAAAGCAAACTACATCGGCCCACGCCTCGTCCACATAATGGCTGCGAGCTTCGAGACGCGCGCGATCGGCGATCTATCGACGAGTTGGCGCCGTTGCGCTTGATGCAACACGCTTCCACAAATGTATGACGCCTGCGTGAAACCGTTGGCGAGCACGCGATTCTCTTCACAGTCTGAATGCCGGCACGGTCATTTGTGCGTCATCAATCACGTCTTACTGTGCGCCGGGGGCTTTGCAGCAATAATGTCGTGGGGCCCGCCGACTGCTACCGAGCTGAATCCAATGGCTCGCTCGCTGAAGTTGGCGGACGGACGCTGGGAAATATTCAAAAATATTGGCAAGCGGTGGCTGGAGTGCGCCCAGGATGAATGTCGCGTGGGTTGGAATGAAAGTGCACGAGGCGGAAAAGTCAGTCTCCGCCATCAGTCCCGAACGTCAATCGCCGGCGCTAACAGAGCCCACGGCTGATGTTCATTCGGCCTCTTCAGATTTAGGGGCGTCAGCGGTCGTTTCACCGTCAACGTCCGGGTCGACGCCGCCAGCCAAGCCGGCCTATCCACCGCCTGCGGACAGGCCGACCCAGGCCGGCCCCGAGGGAATATTCTTCGACTTCAACCAGGGCTGCCGCGTGCTTCTGCCACCGCGAGAGCACGGATGCTGGCGCGCCCGGCTGCGCGATCTCGATACCGGTAATATTTTATTCGAGAGCGAGAACAAGGGCGCGCTGGTCCGCTCCTCAAAGCGCTGGTATGTGCGCTTTTGCATCGAGGTCTGGTCGATCGATGAGGGCCAGGCGGAGCCGCGCCTCGTGCTGCATCATGAATATGACGCCGCCGGCCGCCACGTCCTGATCCAATTTCCCGTCGGCACGCTCGGCGATTCCATCGCGTGGTTCTCTTATGCAGCCCGCTTCGGCGAGCGCCATCCAGGCTGTCGCGTTACCTGCGCAATGTCGGCCCTGATCATTCCGCTGCTGCGCGATGCCTATCCGGATATCACCTTCGTGACCCACGAAGAGGTCAAGCCCGAACGATACTACGCCACCTACTACATGGGCCTGTTCTTTGGCGATGTCGCATGTGACCTTCAGCCGACCGATTTTCGTTTCGTCGGTCTGCATCGCACCGCCGGCTACATTCTTGGCGTCGACCTTCAGGAAAAGCCGCCGTGCCTTGCTTTGCCCGATGACGGCCGGCCGATCGAACAGCCCTATGTCATCATCGCCGTGCAAGCCACCAGCGGCGCCAAATACTGGAATAATCCGAACGGCTGGCGCGAGGTCGTCGCCTTCCTGAAGGCGCGCGGCTACCGAGTCATCTGCATCGATCAGAAACCCGTGCACGGCACCGGGCTCATGTGGACCCACATCCCGCACGGCGTCGAGGACGAAACCGGCGACAAGCCGCTGGTCGAGCGGGCGCGCTGGCTCAAGCACGCCTCGCTGTTCGTCGGCTTGGCGAGCGGTTTGTCCTGGCTCGCCTGGATGGCGGGCTGCCCGGTGGTGATGATCTCGGGCTTCAGCCATCCGACCACGGAATTCACCACACCCTATCGGGTGATCAACTGGCACACCTGTAATTCCTGCTGGAACGATCCGAAGTTCAGCTTCGACCACAAGGATTTCTTCTGGTGTCCCCGCCACGCCAATACGCCGCGCCAGTTCGAGTGCACGCGGCTGATCACCCCGGCGCAGGTGGTGCGGGTGATCGAAACCATTCCTGGCTTTGGTGCGCATGTCGCAATGACGTGACATCCGAGCAGTAAGAACGGCTGAGTTTTCTCTAGCATCCCAGGGCAAGCCTCATGACGACGACATCGGTAACAAGCGGACATACGTCGACCGGGTTCAACGTAACCTCCGGCAACGAGCTCCTCGTTCTTTCAGGCGGCTCCGCGGTTTCGACGACCGTCCAAAGCGGCGGCACATTGGTTGTCAGCGGCGGCACCGAAACCAGTGCGAGCATCTCGGCGGGTGGTAGCGAGACGGTGTCGTCGTCTGGTTCGGCGAGCGGAGACCAAATCCGCGGGACGGTGACCGTAACTGGCACCAGTGCGACCGTCACGAGCGAAACCGTTTTCAGCGGCGGCGCAATTGACCTGTACAGCGGCTCTGCCAACGGCACGACGGTCAGCAGCGGCGGCAAGCTCTTAATCAGCGGCGGCAACACGGCGACCAACACGACGTTAGTCAGCGGCGGTACGGTAGAATTGGCGACGTCGGGAGCGGTCCTTAGCGGTTCGCTCACATTTTCCGGCGGTGGCAACACGCTTCTGATCGACAAGCTGCTGAGCAGCACGAAAGGCGATCAGGCCGTAATTTCCGGCTTCACGTCGACTGACAAGATCGATGTGACGTCGGTCGGCACCGGCGGGACGCTGACGTTCACGACTAGCACCATCTCCGGCATCACCGACGAAATCGCTTCGTACACCGTCGCGAGCGGCACCGAAGCTTTCATTTTCTCGGGCACTGCGACCTACACCAGCAGTACGCTCGCCGTGGTATCGAGCGGCGGCCGCGAATATATCGAATATAGCTCCAGCGGTTTTTCTTCGGGCGGCACCGTCACGTCGGTTACAACCCCCACTTCGTCGGGTGCGTACACCGAAACCTCCGGCAATACGCTTCTGGTCCTGAGCGGCGGCAGCGTCTCCGCGGCGACGATCGATAACGGTGCCTTTCTTGTGGTCAGCGGCGGTTTCGACGCCTCGGCGACAATATCGTCAGGCGGTACGGAAACGGTGTCGGCCGGCTCGGCAACGGGCGACGAAATCTATGGCAATGCCACCGTCAACAGCGGTGCGAGCGTTACCAGCGAAACCGTCGCCAGCGGCGGCACGCTCACCATCAAAACGGGCGTAAGCGAGTCGGCAACGACGATTTTGGCGGGCGGCACAGAGACGGTTCTGGCAGGCGCGGCAAGCGGCGATTTTATCTACGGCTATCTATCGACCATCAGCGGCGACGCTGGCGCGTTCACCAACGAGACGGTGGAAAGCGGCGGCACGTTCCTGGTGCAGAATGCGAATGTCGCGACTAACACAACTGTGGTGTCCGGCGGCACGCTCCTGATCAGCGGCAATAATGGCTCCGTCACGGGGACCGTGCTGAGTGGTGGCGGCACGGTCGAGCTGGATTCGCCCAAAGCGAATATTTCCAGCACGGTGACTTTCGAAGGCGGCGGCAACACATTTGAGGTCGCCGTGGTGGCGTCGTCCGGCTTCGGTGACCAGGCGGTGCTTTCCGGTTTCTCCGCGACCGATAAAGTCGACATCACAGCGATCAGCGCGACGGGCGCCACGTTGTCGTTTACGCCCAACAGCGGCGCCAGCACCACATCGGTCACCGTCTCCGGCACGGGCGGTTCCGAAACCTTGATATTCGGCGGCTTGAACTACGACACATTCACCTTGTCGGTGACCGCAGACACAAGTGGCGGCGCCGAGCTGGTTTATAATCCAAATGTCTCGGCGCTGACCGTCAGCTCCGGGCAAACCTCCAACGGGATCACGTTCGGCGCGGGCCAGACGCTTACGGTCCAATCCGGCGGCACCGTCAGTGGCACGCTCATTGAAAGTGGCGGCTTGGCCGTCATCAGCGGCGTCGACCAGGCGGCGACGATTTGGGCGGGCGGTTCGGCGACGGTTTATGGTTCGGCGACCGGCGACCAAATTTCCGGCGGAGTGAGTGTCAGCGGGGGCGGCGCGGCTGTTACCAGCGAAACGGTCGATGGCGGCGGCACACTCGCCATCGGCAGCGGCGCGACGGGTTCAGCGACGATTGTTCTGGCCGGCGGTACTGAGACGGTTTCCGCGGGGTCGGCGACCGGCGATAAAATTTCCGGCACTTTGTCGACCGTCAGCGGCGCCGCCGGAACATTGACCAGCGAGACGGTCCATGACGGCGGCACGCTTGACTTGTATGCCGATAGCAACGCGACTGGCACGATCGTGCAGAGCGGCGGCACGCTCGTCGTTAGCGGCGCCGGCACGGCGACCAACACCGTGCTCAGCGGCAATGCCACGCTCGATCTCGTCACGTCCGACGCGACACTCGCCGGCTCTCTGAGCTTCGCCAACGGCGGCAACAAGCTCGTCGTCGGCGCGGTCGCGTCGTCAGGGGCCGGCGACCAGGCCGTGATCTCCGGTTTCACCTCCACCGACGAGATCGACGCGACCACGATCAGCGCGATCGGCGCAACGCTCACCTTCACGAGCAGCGGCGGCAACGAAATCGCGACAATCAGCGGCACCAGCGGCGGCGCGCCGGTCACGGAATCCTTCGTATTTTCCGGCACGACGACCTACAACAACTTCACTTTGTCGCTTACGCCGGACGGAAGCGGCGGCGTCGATTTGGCATATAACCCCGCTGCCACGTCGCTGACCGTGAGCAACGGACAGACGTCCACGGGAATTGTTGTTGGCACCAGCGAGACACTCACCGTCCAATCCGGCGGCACGGTCAGCAACACCGTTGTCGAATCCGGCGGCACGCTCGTCGTCAGCGGCGTCGATGTGGCGGCGGTCGTTTCATCCGGCGGCACCGAGATCGTCTATGGTTCGGCGACCGGCGATCAAATCTTCGGCAGCGTAACCGTCAGCGACGGCAGCCCGGCCGTCACTAGCGAAACCGTTGAGAGCGGCGGCTCTCTCACCATCAGCGGCGGCAGCGATTCGGCATCGAATATTTTGTTCGGCGGCACCGAGATTATTGCAGGCGGGTCGGTAAGCGGCGACCAGGTTTACGGCACGCAAGAGACTGTTGGCGGTTCGGCCACGCTCACCAACGAGACGGTCTATGGCGGCGCCACGATCGACCTCGATGACGCCAGCACCGCCACCGGTACGACGGTGCTGGACGGCGGTATGCTCGTCGTCAGCGGTTCCGCCATTGCGACGAATACGATGCTGAACGGCGGCGCCGCATTGGATTTGGCCACATCCAATGCGACCTTGTCCGGCTCGCTGACTTTCGTGAACGACGACACGCTCATCCTCGGCGCAATCGCGGGCCCCGGCGCCGGTGATGAGGCCGTGATCTCCGGCTTCTATCTCGGCGACGAGATCAATGTGACGGCGCTGGGCTCCGGCACGACGCTATCGTTCAACAGCAGCAGCGCCAATGAGACGGTAACGATCAGCGGCGCGAACGGTTCGGAATCGCTCACCTTCGCCGGGGATCAGTTCAGCAGCAGCAATATGTATCTGGTGACGAGCGGCGGCCAGACTGACCTGGAGACCTCCGCCGCTGCCGGCTTTACGGTCTATAATTCTGCTGATGCGTCGTCGATCATCGCAGGGCCGCTCGCGCTTTATTCGGTCCCCGTCGATGAGATTGCGCCGACGCAAATGAACGAAGGCTTCACCGAAATCGACAAAAAGGCGTCGGGCTTCGATTTGATCAGCACCGAAGCCGCGCTGAAAGAAGATCTCATCGACGAGGTCGAGCCGGTCGTGATCGGCCCTGACGGCCAGCTCTATCTGCTCGACGGCCATCACACCTTCACTGCACTTTTGGATTCGAGCTGGGGCGCCTCCAACCCGACGGTCTATGTCAATGTCGTCGCCAATTACTCGGGCGATACGGAGGAGCAGTTCGTCGCGCAGATGGAGGCCAACAATTGGTGGTTGCCGCTGAACAACGGTGTTCCGCAAACCGTCAATCCAGAGACAGGCGCACCCATTCCCACGAGCCTGACGGCCCTCACCAACGATCCTTATCGTGCCCTCGAATATAGCATTTTGAAGCAAAAGGATTCGAAGCTCTTCAAGAACACGGACAATATTTCTGGAGCGACAGGCGCTTCGACGCCGGGTCTCGACAAGATGACCGGTGCTTATTCGGACTTCTTGGAGGCGGCCGCTTATCAAGGGGCCGACGGTGGCCTCGGGCTTCCCTATCTGTCGCCGGGCGACATAGCGTTCGCGACGCAATGGAACCTCAATCCCGACAGCACCACGGCTCTGCCGAATGTGCCCGGCACGGTCTACGCCTATCAATTGCCGGGTTTCATCCTCTCGCAAAATATTGCGGTGAGCGGCGTCGTCAGCAACGCGACGCTGGGTGAAACGGTCGTCAACGGCCAGGCGGTAGCTAACCCGTTGAACGAAGGTGCCATCGACGGCAACGGCACTTTCACCGCCATTACCGAGATCAATGCCGGGACCGCGGCCAATCCGATCCATATCGGCACGCCGGAAGTCGGCTTCATCATGCAGCTCGGCAATGACCGGGGCTATACGGTCACCCTGAGCAACGCGGCCAACACTTATATCGGTGGAACGACGATCACCGCCGGTACGCTGGTGATAGCCGCCGATGGTTCGCTGGGCGCCGCACCGGCCGAAACCAACGCCCAGTTTTTGGCAAGCCTGACGTTGGACTCGGCAGGCGTTCCCGACAATGTCGACGCCGCCGTCCAGGCCGACAACGGCATCATCTTCAACAGCCTGACCGAGGGCAACGGGACACTCATCATCGGCACGACGTCGGGAGAGTACACGGCTTCCAATCCGTTTGTCACCGACCGCCCGATTGCGGTCGGCAGCGAAGCGGCAACGATCGACGCCAATGGCAGTGTCGTCTACCTTGACGGCTCACTCGTTACCTATGGCGGCTACGGTGTCGGCCTTGGCACGACCGAGGGCTTCTCGCCTTTCACCATCGACTCCTTCAGCGGCAGTAGCGGCGGCAGCTCCGTCGGCAGCAGCGGTACGCTCTACCTTACGGTCGCAAGCCCGTACATGTATGGCGATATCATCGTTGGTGATATCGGATCCCCGATCGTCAACGTTACGGCGGACGACGAGCTCGGCAATACGACCGGCCCTGCGGCATCGATCGGCGAAGTCGAACTGAACGGCGGCACATTGCAAACGGGCGCCTCGTTCACCGCGATCGAACGCAACCTGTTCCTCGGCAATAACAGTTCCTTTGATGTCGATGGCAATACGACGAGCTGGGGCACATTGACCGATGACGGCGAAAAGCTGGACGTAAAAAACAGCAGCACGACGTCGGCTGGCGCCGTCACCTTTGCCGCACTCGATATTGGGGACACGGCGGTTCTGCAGCTAGCCGGCGGAACCGAGGGCGAGACTGTGACTTTCGCCGACGGGATCGTCCGTACAAACAATGACACGCTGATTATCGAGCCGTCCACCTCCAGCTCGCTCGGGGCAAGCGAACAGGTCTTCTCTGGCGTCGGACCAGCGTCGCTTGTCGATAACGTCGCGCCTGTCTGGATCGTCGATAACAATGACAGCGCCAATGGCGCCGGACCCTATAATTTCGTGACTTATGGTGCCGACGGCTATGTCACGGCGACCTATAATTCGACGGTCTTGACTGCCTCGACCGGCTCCGACGTCGTCGCACTGGGTGCCGATGCAGCGGCGAATGCCAATGTCGCCGCTTATGCGCTCAACACCGAAGGAAACACGATTGCGCTTGGCGGCAACACGCTGACCATCGGCGACGGCACTGACGCGGCGGGTCTTATCCTTGCGAGCGGCAGCGCGATCAGCAACGGAACATTGGCCTTCGGCGATAGCGAAGGCGTGATCTGGACGAGCGGCAGTAATGCCGCGATTTCAGCCGAAATCACCGGCACGAATGGCCTGACTTTTTCCGGTTCCGGCACTGTCGCGATCAGCCACGCTGCCAATGTCAGCGGCCTCGTCACCATCAATTCGGGCACGGTGAGCCTGACGGCGGCGAATGTCTTCGCCGGGGATGTCGATGGCGTCACGCTCGCCAATTCGGCGGATCCGGCTGAAGCGACCCTGAACTTTACCCAGAACCAGTCGTTCAGCACGCTCAACAGCGCCGGCACCGATAGCGCGATTACCTTTAGCAACGGTGCCAGCCTGACGATCGGCGATTCGAATGATGAGAGTTCGACTTATTCGGGCACGATCACCGAAACCGGCGCCGCCGCAAATGGGGCCTTGACCATTGGCGGCACCGGCCTCGTCGACCTCTCCGGCATGAGCTCCAAAGACCTCACTCTTGTCGCAGGCAGCACGATCAACGTGGAGAGTGATGCGACCTTCCGCATCGTCGCCAAGGCCATCACCAATTCCAACACGATCAATGTGGCGAGCGGCGGCGTGGTCCAATTTGCCGAAAATGGCGGCGACGTCTTAGCCGGCAATGTGACGGGCCAGGGCGAGGTCATGCTGCTTGGCGGTATCTTGCAGCTCACCGGCACTGGCAACACTTACAGCGGCGGAACCTATGTCGATCTCGGCTCGACGCTCGAGCTGACGACAAACAACGTCTCGACCGGCAATGCTAACATCGCGGATGCCGGCGGTCTCATCGACTTTGATCAGGACTTCAGCGGCATTTATTCGGGCGTGATCAGCGATGCCGAGCAAATCGGTGGCGACGGCGGTACCACGCCGGAACAAGGCACGCTGATCAAGGATGACAGCGCCAATAGCAATGCCAGCAACAGCAATGTCACGCTGACCGCCGTTCAAGCCTATTCCGGTGCGACCTATATCGAAGCCGGCACGCTCACGCTTGGCGTTGCCGACGCCATCGCCGATTCGAGCGGCGTCACGCTTGGCCGTGTCGGTGGCGCCATCGACGGCCAGACCGCCACTTTGGCGCTTGAAGCCGACAATACGCTCGCTTCGCTGACGAACAATGCTTCGAATACGACGTCGGTCGTGCTCAACGGCCACACGCTTACGCTGACGCCGGCATCGGGAACCGATTCCAACTTTGGTGGCACCATCGTTGACGGTTCGGCCGCAGGCGGCAGCGTTGTCGTCGACGGCGCTGGCACAGTCACGCTCGGCGGCGCCAATACCTTCACCGGCGGCACGACCCTCGATGCCGGCATTCTGGAACTCGAGGCGAACAATTCGGCGGGATCGGGCGCGATCACCTTTGGTTCGGCTTCGGCGATGTTGCGGCTCGATGCGACATTAAGTGGGGGTACGACAACCTTCGCCAACGCACTGACGAACCTCGTCGTCGGCGATCGAATCGACCTCGAGGGCCTGCAATTCGAGTCCGGCACGACCACGACGACGTTTTCGGGATCGACGTTGACCGTCACGAATGGGACTGCGACTGAAAGTTTCACGTTGAGCAATCCGGCCACG
>Ga0187784_10000041_pt1 | contig 72850 bp, 62 predicted proteins | sample 1015_SJ02_MP15_2_FD_132964 | JGI IMG/M metagenome (GOLD analysis project Ga0187784, IMG submission 132964) | Tropical peat soil microbial communities from peatlands in Department of Meta, Colombia - 1015_SJ02_MP15_20_MG | ecosystem: Environmental > Terrestrial > Soil > Wetlands > Peat | place...
ACAGGCAGAACGAAACGAGCGGAGGGTTTCATATGTTCCTTTCAGTAAAGGGTTGACCTTTAACTTCCCGCCAAGGGGGAGGACCCCTATGACGGACGGACTGCCATTACTGGCTAGCCTTGTTCAGTATACCACCGGTAGCCGGGATTCTATCCAAGACCCTCGTCGGCGGCTAAGCCGTCGAAGCCTGATTTCGGTTGCGGCATGGCTAAAGCCATGCCCTTACCGCAAAAACTCGACCCGTATTCCCTTGCGCCAATCGCATGAGCCACGCTACTGATCTAAGGCCTGCGCCACTTGTCCGGTTGGCCTCGGTCGGTATAGCGGACGCGCGATACGAGAATGGCAGCACTAGGATCCATCTCTCTCGCCCTTTCGATGGCTTCCGCCTGCGTAGGCTCGTGATCACTGATCCTCTGTGCTCCGGGCCTCCGAATCGCGTAATCGTTCGCCGCCGGCCGCCGTTCAATAAACAACTTGCCGCTCCTCATAACACTGCCCCTTACCTCAATTTTAGCTGCACCCGCTCGTGCTCCCGCAGCTCATGCAGCGATAACAGCTTCCATTGCGAGTCATAATCGATCCGCAGAAGCTGCAAGTCGGAGCGTCGCCCAGGTCAACAATTCCGGCGAGGGCATCGGCGGCATGAATCGTCCCCGCAGCCGGTGGCCGGTGCTCCGTGGTCAGCGGAGAACTACTCACCTCCGTGCTTTCTGGCAACTGCCCACTGGCCACTGACATCTTCGGTCTCAGATGCTCGAACAGCAACTGCTGCTGTCCGGTGAGGAAGCGCAGATGCAGCCAGCGGAAAATGTAATCCATGATCGACTTGGCGAAACCGATCTCCGGATTGTTCGACCAGCCGCTGGGCTCGAAGCGGGTGTGCTCGAATTTTTCACACAGCAGCTTGAGCGGCACGCCGTGTTGCAACGCGATGGAGACGGCGCAGGCGAAGCTGTCCATGAGGCCGCTGACGGTCGAGCCTTCTTTAGCCATGGTGATGAAGATTTCCCCGGGCTGGCCGTCGGGATAGAGTCCGACGGTGATGTAACCTTCGTGTCCACCGACGTTGAATTTGTGCGTTACCGAAGCGCGTTCGTCCTGCAAGCGGTGCCGCACGGCTTTTGGCGGCGCATTGAGGTCTTCGGCTTCCACCGCCTGTGTGGCGCGGGCGCCCTCGCCCGCGGGAGCTGCGGTTTTCGTCCCTGCCGCGCTGAGCGGCTGCGATTTCTTGCAACCGTCGCGATAAATCGCCACGGCTTTTAATCCCAGCTTCCACGCCTGGATGTATGCCTCCATAATTTCTTCCACCGAGGCCGACTCCGGCAGGTTTACGGTCTTCGAGATCGCACCTGAGATGAACGGCTGCGTCGCCGCCATCATTTTCAGATGCCCCATGTAGTGGATGGAACGCGTGCCCTTGGCCGGCTTGAACGAACAATCAAAAACGGCGAGATGCTCGTCCTGGATGTGCGGCGCGCCCTCGATCGTGCCGGTCGCATCGATGTAGCTGACGATTTTGTCCGCTTCATCGTGCGAGTAGCCCAGCTTGAACAACGCCGTGGGCACGGTGTTGTTCACGATCTTGATCATGCCTCCGCCCACCAGCTTTTTGTACTTCACCAGCGCCAAATCCGGCTCCACTCCAGTTGTATCGCAGTCCATCATGAAACCGATAGTGCCGGTGGGAGCGAGCACGGTGACTTGGGAGTTGCGATAGCCGAACTTCTCGCCGTGGGCGAGGGCTTCGTCCCAGCAGGCCTTGGACGATTCGTAGAGCGAAGCGGGAACGTTGTTCTTGTTAATGTTGTTGACAGAGGCGCGGTGCATGCGGATCACGTCGAGGAACGGCTCGCGATTGATGTACCAACCAGGGCAGGCGCCGCCGGGCATAGCGGGCGAGGGCGCCCGCTCCGCACCAAGGTTGGTGTCGGCCAAGGTTTTCTGAGTGGCCTCGGTCGCGGGGACGAGGGATGGGCAGAGCTCAGCAATTTTTGATGACTGCAAATAGGCTTCGCCGCACATGATGGCGGTGACGCAGGCGGCGTAGTCGCGGCCGGCGTCGGAGTCGTAGGGAAGCCCGGCAGCCATGAGCAGCGCGCCGAGATTGGCGTAGCCGAGGCCGAGCGGACGATAGTCGTGGGAGTTCCTGGCGATCATCTCAGTCGGATAGCCGGCATTGTCGACCAGAATTTCCTGCGCGGTTATGACAACGTCGACAGCATGGCGATAAGCCTCGACATCAAACGTCCCATTGGGCGCGAACTTCAGCAGATTCAAGCTGGCGAGGTTGCAGGCTGAATCGTCGAGGAACATGTATTCGGAACAGGGATTTGACGCGTTAATGCGGGCGGTGTTCTTCGAAGTGTGCCAGCGATTGACCGTGGTGTCGAATTGCATGCCGGGATCGCCGCAATGCCAGGTAGCGTCGGCGATTTTGTAGAGCAGATCTTTGGCCTTGTAAGTTTTCATAGGCCGGCCATCTTTCACGGCACGGGTAGTGAAATCGGTGTCGCGCATGACGGCGTACATGAAGTCGTCGGTTACGCGCACCGAGTTGTTGGCGTTCTGAAAGAAGATGGAGCTGTAAGCGTCGGAGTCGGGATGAGATCCGTCGTAGCCCATGGCGACCAAGGCGTGAGCTTTGGCTTCTTCCTTCGATTTGCACTCGATGAAGTCCACAATGTCAGGATGGTCAATATTAAGGATGACCATTTTGGCGGCGCGGCGGGTTTTGCCGCCGGACTTGATGACACCGGCAAAGGCGTCGAAACCCTTCATGAAACTGAGCGGGCCGCTGGCGATGCCGCCGCCGCTCAAAGTTTCCGTGGACGAGCGCAGCGAAGAGAGATTCGTGCCAGTGCCTGATCCCCACTTGAACAGCATGCCCTCAGTCTTGGCCAGAGTAAGGATGGAATCGAGCGAGTCTTTGACCGAGTTAATGAAGCAAGCCGAGCACTGGGGCGTTTTGTAGCCGGTGACACTGAATTCGACGCGGCCAAGAGCGTGATTCCAGTGCCAGTTGGTAGCGTCGGAATTGCGCTCGATGCGGTCGCATCCCACATTGAACCAAACAGGCGAGTTGAAAGCGGCATACTGGCGAAGAAGAATGTGGGCCAGTTCATCGTGAAAAATGGCGCCGTCTTCGGGAGTGTTGAAGTAGCCCTGGGCGAGCCCCCAGTCACGGATAGTTTCTGCGACGCGGCTGACTAGTTGGCGCACGCCGGTCTCGCGCTCGGGTGTGCCGATCGTGCCGTGCAGATACTTGCTGGCCACGATGTTGGTGGCAGTCATCGACCAGTCCTTGGGAACCTCGACCTCCTTCTGCTCGAAGATCACGTTGCCGTGCGCGTCGGTGATCTGAGCGGTCCTGCGCTCCCACTCAAGTTCGTCGTAGGGAGAGACACCCGGCTTGGTGAAGAAGCGGCGGAAGGTAAGGCCAGGAGCTTTCTTCGACGCAGTTGAGGCAACGGCGGTGGCGCTTGGGGCTCGCTTTTCGGTGATTTCCGACATTATTTTTTCTCCTACAGCTCGGAATCAGTCGCGACTACCATTTCTAAAGCTTTCGGATCCCAGTTCTCAGTATTCCGCAGACAAGGATGCTGCATCTTGCGGTGAATAATTTCAAAGCTGTATGTCGTTCGCACGGGGGGAGTCCGGCGACGCCGGAGCCGTGGAACGGCCACCGCACTGTTTAGGTCTCAGGTCTCAGGCGTGAGGAGCGGGTCCCCTCCGTCGGGCCAGCGACGTTGTTCCCTTGAGAGAGCGGCACCAGGTCACCTCGCCAAGGCACGCCCCTTGTTTTCTAGCTTAAACGCATCTTTTTTTAGAGGCGTTTAAGCTCCATGGGATGGATACAGTACTCCCGTATGTTGGGTCTGTCAAGTATTTATCACTATATATTGTATATGAAAGCAAGCAAAGGCAGAGACACCTGACCCAAAATGAAGTTTTCCACATTTGAGTAATTCCCACCCTTCGAAAACCGCGAAGGAGAATCCCACTCAAGCGGTGGCTCGCGGGGGACCGGTGATGCGCGGGGAAAGTGGCGCCAAAGGTCCAGCGCGGCGCTGACAAGCCGGCCAAGTCTCATCCGCAGGACCCATGGCGACATAAATGTCTTCGAAAATTTCGCGGCGCTGAATACTGCGGCGGCCATCAGAAGACTCAATCAAATAATCGCCGGGTTGCCCGCGTTGTTCGCGTCCGAGTGGATCCACGAAGGCCAGCGGCTCGGTGAGCTGTCGCGCCTTGATCAGGAAGCGTGTGCGATAAATGTTCCAAGCAGCAGTCGTATTCACAGCGTTCACCCTTGGGGGAGGGAGAGCCTATTGTCCTGATTTTCGATTCTCGATTTTCTCGCCCCAACCCTTACGCGAAAGACTGAGGCAGTTCTTCCGGCTGGAATTGTCTCTAAAGGTGACGCGAATTTACTCTTGAGTCAAAAGCGGGTCAATTCCAAATTTTTGGTGCAAATGAGGAAAAGTGAGCTGCGGGTTTTTGCAACAACGAAAAACCAAACACCAATGCTGCTGATGTTTGATGAACGGCGCGCTAGATCGAAAGGTTCTGGTTGCGTCAGGCGTGAAGTGGAAGATGTTCGCATGAACGAGGATGGAGTTTCCACAAGGCGAGCACAGATTATGCAAAGAGGGGAGACCGTGGGCAGAAGATAGGTTCCGTGTTCACGGTGAACTCAAGGATGAGCACAAGCCCCGGCTTACGGCCGGGGCCTGCTTGCGGAGCTGTTAGCGGTGGGCCATGGCTGGCTCATGATGAGCCCTGAAAGTTTCCAACCGCTGATTGATTTCGTCCCAGTTAACGACATTCCACCACGCCGCCAGATATTCCGGACGACGGTTCTGATACTTCAGATAGTATGCGTGCTCCCACACGTCATTGCCCATAATCGGGAACAAGCCTTGGGAAATGGGATTGTCCTGATTCGCCGTGCTGATGACCTGGAAATCGCCATTCGACTTGCCCACCAGCCAAACCCAACCGCTGCCAAACTGCTTGGCGCCGGTATCGTTGAATTTGGTCTGAAAGTCTTTGAAGCTGCCGAAGGATTTCTTGATGACCTCGGCGATGGGGCCGGAGGGCTCGCCGCCGCCCTTGGGCTTCATGATTTTCCAGTACATCGAGTGATTCATGTGTCCGCCGCCATTGTTGCGCACGGTGGTGCGAATGTCCTCCGGTATGGCGTTGAGGTCGCGCAACAATTCTTCGACCTTCTTCGATTGAAGATTGGGATATTTTTCCAACGCTGCATTCAGGTTTTTTACATAGGCGCCGTGATGCATATCGTGGTGCAGCTTCATGGTCTGGGTGTCGATGGTAGGTTCGAGGGCTGAGTAGTCGTAGGGCAAGGCAGGTAATTCATGGGCCATAGCGCTTCTTCCTCCGGAAATTAAAGATGACGAATGTAGACGCCGGGATTCACCGATCCAATTTCCGATCAGTCTACGCCTTGTTTGAGAACCTCGTAAAGATAAGCGATATCCATTTGGCCTTTGCCGGCCTTGACGGCCTGTTCGATGAGCCGAAGTTGTGGGTCAGCAAAGGTGTGATTGACGCGATGTTTCTCGCACCAAGCAATGAGTTCCCGAGGCGCTACCGCCCAGGTTTCAAGCGTGGCCTGCGTGTTCGCGTAGTCTTTGCTTTGAATCTTGTTGCAAAGATCGGCGAGTGCCGCCTCCATGGCCGGCATCAATTGCTTGACGATCGGCAGATATCCGCTTGCGGGAAGATTCTCGGCTTCATAGACAACGTACCCATAAAGGAATCCCAATATCGTTCCCATGGCAAAGGAAAGACTGGCAATATCGGTTGCAGAAGCGTTGCCGATTTCCTTTCCAACAAACATTGTATTGTCACCAAAGGCAAGCAGAACCGGCTTCACGCGCTTGAAGAGCTCATCTGGACCCGAATAGAGGACCGTGGCTTGCGGCTTCCCGATATCGACCGGATAGCCCAGGATCGCCCCATCGAGGTAGTCAATTCCGCGTGGTCGAGCCCAGGATTCCATCTCCCTGGCTTCATCGGGAGTTCCGCTGCTTAATTGCACAAGCACTTTGCCGCGAAGCGCGGACTCAATGGCTGGCTGTCGTAGCAGGTGGTTCGCCGCCTCGTAGTTGCTGAGGCTGACGATGACGATTTCAGCGTTGCCAACCGCTTCCCGCAAGCTTGGTGCGACGCGTAGACCGAGCCGGGACAAAGATTCCGTCTTGGACGAAGTACGATTCCATACGGTTGTATCGGATCCTCTCTTATAGAGCGCGGCTGCGAGAGCGGATCCCATGCGCCCCGCCCCGATGACTGTGACCTTTGGATTCATAGCACACTCCCGAAGAAATCTGATTCAGCAGGTCCCTCGTGGATTTTTACTGAACCAATATGCGTAATGGCAAAGCAGGGCCTCTCAAGATGAGCAGCCTAGCGCCAGAGTGATTTTGAAGTTTCCACCCTAAGCCGTCAAATTTCGATAGAACTCAGTTTTTTCCCAAGAAGCGGATGCGCGAGGTGAAGGAGCGATGCCCATAACCGCTGAAGGTAAGGAATTGGGGTGAGTTAATGTCACCGTTGACAAAGATGGGATCGAGATTGCCGGTGATGTTATCGAACCCTCCGCGCAGCGCCCAATAATAACCTAAGGCGCGAAAGCGCTTTTCGAGATGCAGGTTCAAGGTGAAATAGGTTGGAAAACGCTGCGAACCCGGAGGTTCGACCAACTGCTGAAGATCGTTGTAAACGTCGAAAGGAAATCCGTTGCGGGCTTCGGCTGAATAGGCGAGATCGAGGTGGTGAATGATGGGCAAGCTGAAAAACGGAAGATAGCCCCAGGAAAGGAAACGATTGGGGGCGTCCCAAGGGAACGGTCCGGGCAGTTGCGGACTAAGAAAAGGACTATCGACGTTGAAGTTGAGCACTTGATTGGAGCGCGCACTGGAACGAGTGTAAGAACCGCTAATGAGATAGTACTGGCCGAAGCTGTGGCGCAGGGTGACCTGAAAGGAGCGATAGTGATCATCGCGTGTGTTTTGAAGAATGAAGTTGCCGCCGGGCAGATTGTTCACAGTGTTGTAGACGAAATCGTGCGTACCTTCGCGCTGCATGTACTCGGCTTTAAGGAAGATAGCTTTGGGCAATTTTCGTTCGAGCGCTCCACTCCAGTTGAGAAAGCGGGGGGCTTGGAGGGTGTTGCGGTTGACGGAGAATGTGGTTAGCACCTGAGTGGGAACGGTGATCGGTGCTCCCTGTTGGTTCACAAAGAAATAATCCAGTCTTTCGCCGGCGTAGGGGCGCGCGATCAGAATGATCTGGGTAGCGTCGTAGATAGTTCCGATGCCGGCGGAGATCTTGGTATTGCCGGAGTTATCGAGGACATAAGTGCCGGCGAGACGCGGGGAAATCAGCGGAGAACGGACGATCTGGTCCCAATCCAAGCGCAGACCGGGCTCGATGAGCAGACGGTTGCTGAGGGACCAGCGGTCTTCGACGTAGGCGCTGGCCTCGGAATTGAAAGTCGTGGAGTAGCTGCCACCAGAAAACAATGAGTAGCGGATGCAGGGCGAGGGAGAAATCGGGGTTCCGTTCGCCGCGGTAGGACAGGCACCGTTGCCGGGCGCGGTTATGCCTGGCCAGAAGGAGATCGGTCGGCGGAAAAACTCGGCATCATAGTCGATGCGGTCGAGGTCTATGCCCAGTTTTACATCGTGATTGCCGTGCCAGTGACGAGGCGGAAGATAAAGGTTGGACAAAAACTGGAAGCGGCGAGCCTGGGTCGTATCGTCGAGGTAATAGGTTCCTCCGGCGGTGGTTGTGGTGATGAAGTATGGGGCAGCGCCGTGCGGGGTTAACTGAACATTATATTGATCAAAATTGAAACCGGTTTCGAGCAGTTCGCCGCCGGCGAAGTAATGTTGGTCCTTCAAAGTGGCGATGTAAACCGATTCTGCGTCGGTGGGGTTGGCGGATGCAGGACTAAATAGCGAAAGCCCCGCGTATTCGTCGTCGAGATAGTTATAGAGGAAACTTGTGGTGAGAATGTTGCGAGAAGTGAGATTGGCCTGGGCCTTTGCCAGATTTCCCGCCCGCCAGTAATGATCGGTGTCCTGACCGTTAGGGAGTTGGGTGACGATGATATTGTCGTACTCGCCTTCCAATCCATCGAAGAACCAAGCCTTGCCCTTGACGATTGGACCGGAGAAGGTGAAACGCGGAGTCCACTGATCCCATGCCAAACCTTTCTTGTCCTGAACCGAGGGGATGAAGTCGGTGGCGATCTGGCGGAAGTGGTCGTCGCCGATTCCGGTATTCAAATTAAGGACGCCGGCGGAACCTTTTCCGAATTCCGCGGGTTCGCGGCTGGGCTCGACTTCAATGGAGCGAAATGCGTCAGTGCTGACGCGAACCAGCAGAAGGCCGTTGGCGGGTTGAGTGGCATTGAAACCATCGAGGAGGGTGAGGGTTTGATGAGTATCGGAACCGGCGACGTGGGGCTGCCCCGAGCTGTCCTGGATGACTCCGGGAATGAAGTTAAGAACGTTGCGATAGTCATTGGTGCCGGGATAGGGCAGGTCGATGATGTCCATACCGGTGAGGCTGTCTTTTGCAGCGATCTGTGCTGGATTGATTTCAGGGGCGGGCTCCTGCACATTGACGACCTCGTGAACTTCCCGCTGATGAGAGAGGGTCACGTCGACATGGCCGGTGTTTTGAGGCTGCAATTCGGGAAGGAGGGTGGTGTAGAAACCCTGTTTTTCGATCCGAAGTTGAAAGCTCTGGGGAGGAAGGTTGGCGAAGTCACATCGTCCGGCGAAATCGGTCTGGCAGCGGAGGGAAACGGCTGACGGAGAGGAGTTCAGTTCAACAAACGCGGAGGGAACTGCGACTCCGTTTTCATCGGTCACCGTGATTTCGAGCTTGTAAAAGTGATTGATGGCGGGAGCGGGTGAAGGAGAAGTTTGCGAATCAGAAAGGCAGCGGAAGAGCAAAACAACCCCCAGCCAGCAGGTGAGTCTGATTGTGCGGATGGGGAGGTGCATCATACGCATTGTCTCGCAACAGGGCTGGGAAAGCAGGAGATGCGTGGGAACGGAGTCACCGGCACCTTAAGTTTGCGATTCTGAGGCGCGATTGCGTGTTGTCTCTACTGGTACATTATCCTTCCGATCATTGAGCCGGTTGCGCAGTTCGGGGACAATCAGCATACGGATCCAGTTGGGGAGGAAAAGTGAGGACGTGTCGTATTGCGGCGTTCGCACTGCTGGTGGCAAGCTGGACGGCAGTGGCGGCGGCCAAGGACATCGCGTTGATTTCAAATAAAGAGAATCACGTAGACGGAGTCAGCTTGCCGGACCTGGTGAAAATTTGCAAAGGGCAGACGAATCACTGGCAGGATGGCAAACCGGTGACGTTGGTGATTCGCGATCCTGGCTCTCCAGAAATGAAACTGGTATTGCAGAAGATTTATGAGATGCCGAAGGAAGACGTGAGCAGCCTGATTACCGCCGCAAACCACAACCGCCAGAACCACCCGGCAGTCATAATCGTTGATAGTGATGAAGCCGTGGTCAAGAAAGTGGAATCGGCGCCCGGGGCAGTGGGGCTGGTGGATGTTTATGCGATTACAGGCGGAGTGACGGTGGTGCGAGTAGATAACAAGCTGCCGCTGCAACCAGGTTACGTGCTGCATGGAAATTGAGCTAGGGGCTGCGGTCTGGGATGGTTTCATCCGGGGCGGCGGAGCTAGACTTCCACGGGACTGCCGCTCTCGACGGGGAGCTTGGCTGCGAGCCAGGCATCAAACCCACCCACGACGTTGGTGACGTTGTTGAAGCCAGCGCGCTGCAAAAGACTACAGGCGATCATGCTGCGGTATCCGCTCTTACAATGAACTGCGAGGGGCGCGCTGCGATTGATTTCGGGCGGTGAAACCTTAAAGTTATCGAGCGGCCACCAGTCCGCACCTTCGAGATGACCCGCCTGCCACTCGGGTTCACGGCGGACGTCGAGGACGCCAGTTTGGCGTGAGTGCAGGCGCTCCTCGAGAGCCTGAACAGTGATCTGGGGCACCTCGGCGAGCGGCAGGCCGGCGTTCTTCCATGCTGTAGTGCCGCCTTGGAGATAGCCGCGCAGCTCCTCAACGCCGACGCGAGCCAGGCGCATGCGGGCTTCTTCGAGCTGTTCTGGCGAGTCTGCGATCAGCACGGGATGAGAGGAGAGTCCCAGCAATGTCCCTGCCCAGGAGGCGAACTGTCCGGAGAGAGCAATGTTGATGGAACCGGGTACGTGCGCCGAGGCAAACTCCTCGCCCGAACGCACATCAAGGGCAATCACGTCATCGTGTAAGAGAGCGCTGAGCTCTGCGGAAGATAGTGGCTGCAGTGGGGGCAAGTCGGCTAGCGCTGCGGCGCCGGAACGGTTAATCTCGGCATCTTGCAGGAAGTAGTCAGGGCGGGTTGGCAAGTTGGAGGTCAACTGGCGGATGAAATCTTCGCGGGTTGGAATTTGCAAGGCGTAGTTGGTCAGCCGCTCAGTCCCGATAGTGGAGGAGCGCTCCGCACGCATGTTGCGGCCGCAGAGTGAACCAGCGCCATGGGCCGGATAGACCAGCACGTTGTCCGGAAGCTTGAGAAGTTTGTTATGCAAGCTGTCGTAGAGCATGCCAGCCAGGGTGACGGGAGTGCAGGTTTTCGAAAGATCGGGCCGTCCGACGTCGCCAATGAAAAGCGTATCTCCGGTCAAAACTGCCCACGGATCGGGTGATTTCTCCAGGTCGGTAATCACCAGACAGACACTTTCCGGAGTGTGACCTGGAGTTTCAAGCGTGCGAATAAGAATGTTGCCGACACGCAGCTCGAAACCGTCGTGCATATCGATATGTGGAAAGGTGGCGCCAGCGCGTGCGCCGATATAAATGGTTGCGCCGGTGCGGTCAGCCAATTCCCGGTGACCGGAAACAAAATCGGCGTGGAGGTGGGTTTCGAAAATGTGGCGGATTTGTACTCCCCTCTCTTTGGCAGCCTTCAGGTAGAGATCAACGTCACGTTGGGGATCAACGACGACGGCCTCTCCCTTTGAGGCGAGCAGGTAAGATGCGTGCGCCAAACAGCCCAGGTAGAACTGTTCGAAGTACATGGTTCCCTCCCGCCCGGGCCCTGCTGCGGGCTTATCGGAGACATCATACTGCTGAAACCGGTTAAAGCGACCAGCGAAAAAATTCTTGAAGTATTTACACCTGCACGGTGGATTTGCGCTAGAATGCCGAGTACGCAAGCTGGTTCGGCTCTTGTCCGAGCCGAGGATGGCTTCACGAATCCTGTTCCCCCCAGGAGGGCAGTTGATGTACCGGGCCGTCTCTTTTGGTGCATCGAACTCCGGTTCGACTCAGAACGCGGAGTCTACAATTCGTGGGTTGACTCAAGATTTCTGCACTGCATTCAACACCGGCAACTACGATCAGGCCGCCGCGCTGTTCAGACACGACGCGCAATTCATGCCTCCTCACCGGGAACCGTCTCAAGGCGCAAAGGCGATTGAACGGGTGCTGAGAGAATTCGGCGATGGAGGATATGAGGACTTGCGCCTCGAAACCACGAGTGTTGATTCCTCGGGTGACATTGCGGTCGAAACGGGACGCTATAGCATCACCATTCGCCGAGGGACGGCGACGATGGCGGACAAAGGCAAATACCTCCGCAGCTGGCGGCGCCTGGGAGCGTGGCTGATCACAGCCGATTGCTGGAGCAGCAACATTCCACTCAATCACGAAGTCGGTCTTGGGACAGACAGAGTCGCATAGCACACGCGTGCACGCGCGATGGGCAACGGTCAAAAGCACCTCAGAGTTTTTCCTCAATTCGGGTTTTGTCAAGCTTGAGCCGCAGACAGCTACCCTGTGCCGGAGTGCATTCTTACCTGATACGCATCTACAATGTGCAATATCCCAAGTTCATAGGAGAGGCGAATGCAACGCAAGGCAAGCGCAATCTGGAAGGGTGGTCTGAAAGATGGCAAAGGCTCAGTGTCTTCGGCCAGCGGCGTGCTGGCCAATACGCCCTACTCATTTACCACGCGATTTGAAAATACGCCGGGAACCAATCCCGAGGAACTGATTGCCGCGGCGCACGCCGCCTGTTTCTCGATGGCACTTTCTGCTCAACTGGGCGGCGCGAATCTAACGCCCTCAAGCATTGAGACCTCGGCCACACTCACCATGGAGAAGCTCGACGCAGGGTGGACGATTACGGCGGTTCACTTGGACGTGGTGGGACGAGTGCCCAAGGCGGACGCGGCCGCCTTTCAGAAAGCGGCCGAAAACGCCAAGAGCGGCTGCCCGGTTTCTAAGGTGCTCAAGGCAAATATCACCATGAATGCCAAACTGGAAGGCTAGCCTCTTTCAGTAGAATGCTGCGCCTGAGTGGGAGCAAATATCGAGGCCGGTTGGCGCCTTCGCCGACTGGCCTGCTCCATCTCGGGCACGCACGCACATTCTGGATGGCTGCTCAACGAGCGTCTTCATTTGCCGGGACATTGATTTTGCGCAACGAAGATCTGGATCCACAAAGATCCCGAGCCGAGTTTGTTGGGGCGATGATCGAGGACTTGCGCTGGCTGGGAATCCACTGGGATGAGGGCCCGGATTGCGGTGGGCCGTTTGCTCCGTACTCACAAAGCGAGCGCCGGAAACTCCATTTAAAGGCGTGGCGCCAGTTGCGAGACAGCGGAGCGATTTATCCGTGCAATTGTTCCCGTAAAGACCTGGCGCAGGCGGCGAGTGCACCCAACGATGCCGACGACGAACTCATTTATCCGGGGCGCTGCCGCTCCCAGACAGATGCCTCACAGTTCTCCGAACCGCGTGGGGTGAACTGGCGCTTCCGAGTACCGGACGGCGAAATAATCGAATTCGCTGATCTTCATTTAGGAGATCAGAGGTTTGTAGCGGGACTTGATTTTGGAGATTTTATCGTCTGGCGGCGTGATGATGTGCCAGCATACCAGCTAGCGGTCACTGTAGATGATGTGGAAATGCAGATCAGCGAAGTGGTGCGGGGAGCTGATCTGCTGAAGTCTACGGCTCGCCAATTACTGTTGTACCGCGCGCTGGGCTGGACTCCACCGGCCTTTTATCACTGCGATCTGGTGGCAGATGAGGCGGGTGCGCGCCTGGCCAAGCGGCATGACGCGCTGAGCATCCGGCGCTTACGCGCACTGGGATGGACGCGGGAACAGGTGATAAACCGCGCTGTGCCGGCTGCAAAACCGTAGCTATAAATTCGCTGTATATGGTTGATTATCTTTTTTGATTGGCAGGGATGCGAGATAACACGATAGTCTTAGTAGTTAGAATCTGCCCCCAAGCTCGTCGCTGTGCCCCAAATAATAAAAAGTGTAAGGAGATTCATGTCTAACGAACTGCGAAATTTTCTGGCTATCCCGTATGACGAACTGGAAGAGCTGAACCTGAATGCGAAAGAGCAGCGACAAACGCGGGTTGCGCCGCAAAAAATTCAGGAAGAACGGCTGGAATACCTGAGCGGCGAAAAGCGGATCAAGGCGGTGACGGTGTTGTTCAGCGACCTGGAAGGCCGCCTGCACATGCTGGACTACGACAAGAAGTTTCTGCTCAAGAGCTACGACAATCTTACGTTCGACGGGTCATCGATTCGCGGATTCACGGCGCAGCGGGAGAGCGACTTGCGATTGGGGATTGATTGGGCTGCTTTCTACTGGGGCCCGGCCGATGTGTTTGGGCCGGGCAAGGTGCTGGTGTTCGGCGATGTTATCGATAAAAACGGCGAGCCCTACGCTGCCGACATTCGCGGCGTGCTGAAGGGATATGCCCAAGGCTTGCACAAGAAGCACGGTTACACGCTGAATGCGGCCAACGAGATTGAAGGCTTTCTGTTTCAAGGTCCGGACGCCGAGCGCCGCTACTACGAAACCGGCAAGTTCGAATACGTCAATACCGGCGGCTACTATCATTCGCTGCCGGGTGATCCGTTGCGAACGTTTATCGATACTGTGGCGGAAGTCCAGAGAGCGATGGGCTTCCAGAATGAGAAGGACCACCCCGAAGTGGCGCCTTCACAATTCGAAATCAATTATGGATACGGCGAAGTGGTGGCGGCAGCGGACCAGATCCAGCTTTATAAGCTGATCTGCCGGCAGGTGGCGACTAAGATGGGCTGCACGGCCTCCTTCCTGCCCAAGCCGGTAGTCGGGGTGAACGGCAGCGGTATGCACACCAACGTTTCCGTGAGCAAGAGCGGCAAGAACCAATTTTGGGATGCGAAAGGTGAAGAGAAGCTCAGCAAGTTTGGCTGGGAGTTCGTGGACCGGCTTCTGACCCACGGCAACGACATCTGCCTGCTGCTGAACGCCAGCGTGAACGCTTACCGGAGACTGGATCCGCACTTTGAAGCGCCTAACCAGCTTAAGGCATCGCCGACGGACCGCGGCGCGATGGTGCGCATTCCGATTGGCAACGAAAGAAGCATGCGAGTGGAAGTACGCTGCGTGGCCCCGGATGCGAACCCGTACCTGGTGATGCACTCGATATTCAAGACGGGACTTGAAGGGGAAACCGCAAAGATCAAGAACCTGCGGCAAGCGCAGCGTTATCTGCCGGACAACATTTATGCGGCCCTCGACAATTTCCGCAAAGCCGATTGGAGCACCAAGCTACTGGGCGAAGACGTGAAGAATCGTTACGCGGAATTGAAAGAGGCTTCAGCCGATCGCTGTCCAAGGCAACTGGGAACCTTTGTGAAGGCTCCCGAGGTGCAGTATCACCACGAGGTGTACAACCAGTTCTTGTGGAATCTGTTTTAGGGTATCGATCCAGGCAGGCGAAGAGAGGAGAGGAAGAACGGCAGATCCTTCGTCGCTCACACTCCTCGGGATGACAACAAGGTAAAAGAAAGGCCACGCGAATCGCGTGGCCTTTGACGTTCGGCCAGAGTTAGAACTTGTAGCCAAAGCCTACGGAGAGGATCGGATAGACCTTGAAGAATGACATGTCATTGTTCAGCTTGGTCTGCTGTGCGATGACATTGCTCTGAAAAGTGGCGTCAGTGGCCACGTTGTGGCAGTTGGCGCCGGTAGTATCGCAAACGTTGCCGACAAGGTTGAGCGTCGCTTTGGGCGAGCCTTGGAACATCATGCCGATTTCAACCGGGATGCTGATGTGCTTGTTTTCCCTCCGGGGTACGAGGTTGCCCCATCCCAGCAGGAAGGTGGGAGCCACGCTGTTGAAGCCGATTTTGCCGGTACCGGTAATCGGGTTTGCCGGATCGCTGATGTAGCTGGTGCCACCGAGGGTGAAGGTCTGGCTTCCTGGAACCGAAGCATTGGCCTTGATCTGGTTGCCGTTATAGAGCACCGCGCCAGGACTGAGGTGGAATCCACCGGCAAACGGGAACCAGTCAAAGTGCGTTTCAAAAGAACGGAAGTCGAGACTGGCGGCATAGTTCGTCCCATCGTTGGTGAAGCCGCGGCTGTAGCTGAAAGTGTTGAAGCCAACACGCAGATTGGTGTGATAAGTAACAGGCGTTGCAGCCTCAACTCCGGCACCCAGCGGCGACACTTTTACTCCGACGCCGACCTTGGATGCGAACATGCGCTGCGACTGTGGAGGTGCGGGACTCTGCTCAACCACGGCCGCATCGTTAGCCGCAGGCTGGGCTATATCCGGCGCACTTCCGCTGGTGGAGTTGGCAGCTTTATCGTCGCTGGCAGACAGAGTTGGGCCTGGCTGAGCACAGCAAATTGTCGTGAGTATCGAGATGCAAAAAAACACCGCAGCAGGACTCAGGAATTTCCGCACACTAAACCTCCGATCAGATTGGTAGGGGATGTGGCTATCTTGCGGGCCAGGCGATTTGGGGTCAAATAACCGAAGTCTTAGGCCCCCGGCACGAACTCGCTGACACTGCTGATGGTGAGCAGCTTATCTGCCTAACGAACCATCTGGGGCTTTTAACCGTTCAACCTCAGGAAACTGCCGCAGACTGTCAAAGGGGGCGCTGCGGGTGGTGGCCTGTGATCTAATAGGGAGATTCGAAACCCCATGCCGTCCACCAGCACAAGCTTACGCCGAGGTTTGAAGGGCATAGTTCGCGGTGTGCGCGGAGCGCGCGAGGCGATGCGCGCTTTGCTGGCGAGAGATCATCCTCTGCTGGCACACATTATTCCCATTCGCCGCTGCAATCTGGCATGTACGTATTGCAATGAGTACGACGATTTTTCGAAGCCAGTGCCGACCGAAACCATGCTCCGGCGCGTGGATAAGCTGGCGGAATTGGGCACCTCGGTGATCACGATCAGCGGCGGGGAGCCTTTGCTGCATCCTGATCTGGACGAGATCATCCGCGGCATTCGCAGGCGAGGCATGATCGCGGGCTTGATCACCAACGGATACCTGCTGGTGCCCGAGCGGATCCAGCGGTTGAACCGAGCCGGCCTGGAGTGGCTGCAAATCTCGATTGACAACGTCGTTCCGGACGAGGTCTCGAAAAAGAGTCTGAAGGTGCTGGATAAGAAGCTGGAAATGCTGGCGGAGTATTCGGAATTCCATGTGAACATCAACTCCGTGGTGGGCGGAGGCGTGTGCAATCCGCAGGATGCACTGGTGATTGGGAAGCGCGCTTTGGAGCTGGGGTTCAGCTCGACCGTGGGGATTATTCACGATGGCGGTGGGCAACTGCAACCGCTTGGGCCGGAGGAACGGCGCGTGTATCACGAGATGAAGGCGCTGGAGAAGCGAAGCTTCACACGCATCAATGCGTTTCAGGACAACATCGCGCTGGGGCGGCCAAACCAGTGGCGCTGCCGCGCAGGATCCCGCTATTTGTACATTTGTGAGGACGGGCTGGTGCATTATTGCTCGCAGCAGCGAGGATATCCTGCGATTCCGCTGGAGAACTACACGATTCACGATCTTCGCCGCGAATACCTGACGGAAAAATCATGCGCGCCGCATTGCACGGTTTCCTGTGTGCATCAGGTTTCGATCTTCGATTCGTGGCGCGCTCCGCAGCATCCCGCGCCCGCGCCGGTTGCGCCCGCAGCCGGGGACCTGGTGCAGATCAAGTAGCCGTTAGCCCCCCTTATTCAAGAAAGAGCTGCGGGCTGAGGCACGTCCCGGGCGAAGCCACGATTATTTTTTCTGGGCGGTGGGCGGCAGGAGGCCGTTGAGCCGGAGGTACATTGCAGCGGCGCTGTAATGATCAGCCCAACCGTTGGTCAGAAAAAACATGGCGGCCGCACGGGGGCCCTTGCGCCCGCCGAACAGTTCTACAGTGTCGCCAAGCTTCGAATCATCGACTTTGGCGAGCGCTGTGTCGCAGAAATCGAATGAGGCTTTGAGCGCGGCGACCAGTTTGTCCTTGCCGTCGGTCTCTTTCAGTTCTCCGGTTTTTGGTTCGGCAGAATCGCTGATTTTGGCGCACAGATGATTGTTGGATTCCGCGACGTGTATGACCAGATGGGCAAAACTCATCTGCTGCGGCGTGGGCTTAAAGTCGTATTTATCGGCGGGCATCTCTTCCGCCGCTGCTACCAGATTCTTCTGCTGGCGGGGAAGGATTTCCTTCACTACTGAGGAAACAGGGTTCTTGGTTTCCTGGGCGAACAGGAGTGCGTAGGGGACCAGCAGCACGATCAGAGCAACTTTTTTCATGGTTCCTCCAGTGCGCCCAAGAATACTCCTGCCGTATCAGAGCCGGCCAGACCTACTGGCTGGCAGGCTGAACATGAACCACTTTTCGGCTGGCACGCATTTCGGCCGCCAGCTCCTTGATCTCGGTTAGATCTCTTTGCATTTCGCTCCAGCCGTACCACAAAGCATAGTCAGGACTGGCATGGAAGGTCCCCTGGAAGGTGCGCATGCGGTGCTCGAGGTACATAACAAATAATTTCTGCTCGATGACTGTGGGGGCGTCGTGAAAGGTGAGAAGGTTAGGGAAAGCATAGGGATAGTTGGCCGGCTTGGGCAAAATTCCATCCTTGTAGAGTTGCGCGATGACGCGAATGCCTTCGGCCATGAGGTGATCGGCATTACGAATCATGTCATCTCCGAATTCCAGTTGCTGTTTGGCAAAGTTAGCCGAGTGGCACTGGTTACAGGTGTTGAGCATCTTGTCGCGTTCGCGTTGCCAATCTTCCTGCGTGAGCCGGGCAAGATCGGCAGCTTTGACGGTGTTCACCAGCGCCGTAGGTTTGCCTTTGGGGTCGAGAACGCCGAGAGCTTGCAGGATGGTGGCCCGGTCCGCAGCCCATTGCTTGTCCTCGGGCAAGGGCAAGCGGACGGCAAGGAAACCCCAGGCGGTGCGCACTTCGTGATTGCCGTTCTGCATGTGACAGGTCTGGCAGGTAGGCGCGGCAGCATCAGCGGGAAGGACTTTCAGTTGTTTGAGATCCTGGCGAACACCGTGCTTGGAAGCGGAATACATTTCCCACTGCGGATGATCGAAGCCCATGTGGCAGGTTTCACAAGCCTGCGGTTGTTTCGCTTCCTCGACCGAAAACGTGTGGCGAGTGTGACAGGCGTCGCACTGGGCGGCGCCGAATTCGGAACCGTTGTGGCGCAGTTCGACAAGTTCGTTAGGTGTCTTGTTGCCGATCTTGTGGCAGCCGCCGCAGCCTTTCTCACCCTCGGTCATAGCCATGGGCTGCCAGTGAATGGTGGGCATGGCTTTCATGGCGGCCCAAGCAATCGCGTGCTTGCCCTTATTAAACTGCTCGACCTGAGTTTGATGGCAGGCAGCGCAGGTTTCCGGCGTTGGAATTTTTACTTTTGCAACGTCGCTGGCCGAGGTGTGCTGGTCCCCGTGGCAGGAGACGCAGGTCACCTCAAGCTGGCTGTGCTTGCTGAGCTTCCAATCGGAAACGATATTGGGCGTGACTTTGCTGTGGCAATCAATGCACTGCGAAGCAGCACTCGACTGCTGTGCAAGAGTTGAAGGAGCAACTGAGAAGAGAGCAATGAGAAGAAGCAGAGCACAGTGTTTCACAGGCCCTCCTGCCGCACGCCCGGAATTATCCTAGGCTTGCCCTTTGGCGGCTGTGATTTTAGTCACATTACGTGACCAAATCATCTGCTATTCGGGGCGGAGGGTGGAGGAATGTAAATCGTTCGTGTCGTGGAACTGAAACAGCCTCAGAACGGAACGATTTTATGGATGCCCTTCTTTTTCTTTTTCTTGCTTGAGGCGGTATCGGCGTCATCAGTGGTCGTTTGACTGCTGGACGAAGCTGCCGAATCGGCGGCCTGGCCGCTTCCGGTTTGGGTTGCGGTGGCATTTTGCTGGTCAGAGGTCTGAATCTCATTCACCTGTTGCGGCGGAGGCAGGGCCTGAGAGTCTGCCGCCGGCGCATTGGGCTTCAGCTCGTTGGCATCGGAAGCAGCGACGTTCGGCTTGAGTTCATTCTGGTCATTGGTGTCGGCTGGAGGCGAGGGGTTAGCTTCAGGTGCTGCCGCCGCAGCCTCGCGAGGAGTATTGGCTGCGGAGTCGGATCGCGGCACCGGTTGATCGGCAGGCGGCGTTCCTTTTCCGATCTCGACGGCAAGAGAATTGTTATCGGTCGTGCTCTTGGCCGGAGTCATCGTGGCCTTTGCTGCCTGCTGGACCACGTCACTGGCACTGACGGGGGTTGGATCTACAAGCGTCGGCTCACCCACGTGTGCCGCATCGGCGACGCCGGGGTGCTTCTCAAAATTTCTCATCAGCTTCGACAGCGTGCTGGGGGCCTTGCGGCTGTCTTCCTCGGCTTTGTTCTGAGCTATGGCCGCCTTGGTGGGCTTGGGCACGGGCTGGTGCAGGGCGAGGAGCCGCGCCTTGGCATCGTCGGCCCGGTCCATCAGGGGATAGCGCGTCAAAATACGGGAATAGGCTTCGGCCGCCCCCTGGGTGAAGGGTTCAATCATTCGCGCCTTGAAGGGCTCGTATATACAGTTGGGAGGCTTATTGAAGGCGACGCAGTTGGGACGGGCGCGAATCATGTTGATTTCGCCTTCGTAGGACTGTCCCAGTAGATAGAGCGCTTCGTCGGCTTTGCTGTAGAGCGGATACTTGTCCACCAGTGAGCGCAGGCGAGCGATGGCGGCGGGGTAGGATTCACGGAGATAGTAGAAGCGGCCGACGCGATACTCACGCTCGGCAATCACTTCCTGGACCTCGCGCAAGCGCTGCTTGGCCTCGGGAACCAGCTTGCTATCCGGGAACTGATTGATGAGCTGCCGGTACTCCTCCTCGGCGCGCATGGCGTGGGTGTAATCGCGATCCGGTTTCTCCATTTCCTGATAATGGATGTTGGCGATTTTCAGCTGCGCCTCGGCAGCCTCCGGCATGGTGGGGAAGAAAGTGATGAAGTCCTTGTATTCGATTTCGGCTTGCGCCTGCGATGCCGAACCGCCCTCGGCATACCAGGAATCGGCGATGGCCAGCTTGGCCCTGGCGATGTACTCGGAGTCGGGGTAAGTGTTGATGAGCGTTTGCAGGGTCAGCCGGGCTACGTCGAAGCGGTTGTGCTTCATCGCGTCCATGGCGCGATCGAACAGCACCTTATCGGGCTGCTTGGAATCGATGTTCGCAATCGGATTATTGACTTTCTTGTTGCTGCATGCAGACGCGAACAAGAGCATGCCCAAGACCACTACGAAAATCGGAATACGACGTGACATGACACCTCAAAAAGCAGTCTCGAGTTTAAGGCTTCGAGTTTCAAGACCGAAACGCGAAACTTGCAACTAGACCTTCAACAACGCGGCTTCGGTTGCTGCCTTCAACAAATTGCGGGCGTTAGCAATTGGATCGCCTTTGCCGAAGACAGCGTTGCCCGCGACCAGGATTTCTGCCCCCGCCCGAACCACCTCTCCAACGGTTTCCAAGTCGATGCCGCCATCCACTTCAATACGATAGCTGAGTCGGCGGTGAGCGCGCCACTCCGCCAGCTTGCGAATCTTGTGCACCACGCCGGGGAGGAATTTCTGGGCGCCAAAGCCCGGATTGACCGACATCACCAGCACATAGTCCACAATATCGAGCACTTCGGTTAAAGTCTCCACCGGGGTGGCCGGATTAATGACCACGCCGACCCGCGGCCCGTGGCTGCGAATCAGATGCAGAGTTCGATTCAGATGCCGGGTGGCCTCCTGGTGGACGGAAATCCAATCTGCGCCAGCTTCGGCGAAGTCGGGAATGTACTGATCGGGGTTTTCGATCATCAAGTGGCAGTCCAGAGGCAGGTCGGTCGCCTTCCGTAAAGAACGCACCACCAGAGGGCCGATGGTGATATTTGGCACGAAATGACCGTCCATGACATCGACATGAATGACGGTGCCGCCACCCTTGGCAGCGGCCTGCACTTGCTCGGACAAGCGGCTGAAATCTGCCGACAAAATCGATGGCGCCAACTCGACCAACCTGGGCTCCCGGGAAGAGGATCTGAACAGCAAAATTCTAACATGCAGTTTCGGGGGCGGGCAGTAATCGTGCTCCCCCGATTGGTCATTCGTTCAGGCTAACAGGTACAATTTTCAGTCGGCTTGGAGCGCCGGCAGGCATTCTAGACCCTTATGACCATGCGAGTCCGCAAAGCTGTATTTCCTGCCGCAGGGCTGGGCACGCGTTTCTTGCCCGTCACCAAAGCTCAACCCAAGGAGATGTTGCCGCTGGTAGATAAGCCCATTATTCAGTATGGCGTAGAAGAGGCTTTAGCAGCGGGTTGTGACCAGATCATCATCGTCACCGGCCGGGGGAAGCAAGCCATTGAGGATCATTTTGACGTGAGTTACGAGCTGGAGCGAATGCTGCAAGATCGGGGGAAAACCGATCTTCTGCAAATTGTCCGGCGGATTTCTGATTTGATCTACGTTGCTTATGTCCGCCAGAAGGAAGCGCTCGGACTCGGTCATGCCGTGCTTACGGCGCGAGAATTGGTGGGAAACGAGCCTTTCGCGGTGCTGCTCGCCGACGACGTGATCGACGCCAACCCTCCCTGCCTGAAGCAGATGATCAGCGTATTTGAAAAAATGCAGTGCTCCGTTCTGGCCACTCAGATTGTCGAAGGCAAGGCGATCTCCGCTTACGGTGTGCTCGACGTAAAACCGGTGCCCGATCAATTTGGAGGGCGTTTGTATGAAATTCGCAATATGGTGGAAAAGCCGCGGCTGGAAGAGGCCCCATCGAACCTGGCCATCATCGGACGTTACATCTTGACGCCAGCAGTTTTCGAAACGCTGTCGCAGATTCAAGCCGGCGCCGGAGGTGAGCTCCAACTCACGGACGGCATGAAGCTGCTTTTAAAACGCGAGAAGATGTATGCCTATGTGTATGAAGGCAAGCGGCACGACACCGGTGACAAGCTAGGGTTTCTCAAAGCCACTGTGGAGTTTGCCTTGAAGCGCCCAGACCTGGGCGAGCCGTTCCGGGAGTATTTAAAGAGTCTGAAGCTGTAGCGCGCCCGGATGAAGTTCTCCTCAATCTTGGCCTGTTGGCGGCTGGTACTTAGGCAGGCAAAACTTCGGTGGAAAGCTAGGATTCGCCGAGGGTCATCTTCAATTTCCGGGATTTTTCTTCCACGCTGTTAGCCAGCTTTTCCTTGTGGGCGTCGAGTTTCTTCGCCAGCCCGGCGCTTCCCAGAGCCAGAATTTGCGCGGCCAGGATTCCGGCGTTGGTGGCGCCGGCTTTGCCGATTGCAACGGTTGCGACCGGAATCCCGGCAGGCATCTGAACCGTGGCCAGCAAGGAATCCAACCCATTGAGCGCAGTGGATGGGATGGGAACGCCGATTACCGGCAAGCTGGTGTGGGCGGCAATAACTCCTGCCAGATGCGCCGCACCGCCTGCACCCGCGATGATGACGCGGATGCCTCGATCCGCCGCTTTGCGGGCGAATTCCGCGGTTCGCTCTGGGGAACGGTGGGCGGACGTGACATCGATTTCATAGGCAATCCCGAAATCGTCGAGAGCGTTGGCCGCCTCGCGCATGATGTCGAGGTCGGAATCGCTGCCCATGACGATAGAAACCAGTGGCTTGCTCATTAGTTCCTTTCAACTGTCGAAACTATCTTTTGAGCGCTCTTGCGGCAATGTCCTTGCGATAATGCTCACCCTCGAAACCGAGTTTGGCGACCGCGGCATAGGCGCGGTCAACCGCAGTGGCGAGATCGGGTGCGCGCGCGCTTACGCCGAGCACGCGTCCGCCCACAGTGAAGTATCCATTGTCACGCGCAGTCGTACCCGCGTGAAAAATCTTTATCCCTGGCATTTGGCCGGCCTCCTCGAGGCCGAATATCTTTTTCCCAGCTTCGAATGCGCCGGGATAGCCGCCGGAAGCCATCACCACACAAACCGAGGCGTCAGGTGACCAATGGAAATCGCCGTCACTGACGCGGCCTTCGATGGTGGCTTCCATGGCCTCGAGCAGATCGTTTTCCAGGCGCATGAGGATGGCCTGGGTTTCGGGATCGCCGAAGCGGCAATTAAACTCCAATACCATGGGACCACGGGCCGTCATCATCAGGCCGCAATACAGGACGCCGCGATACTCGGCGCCCTCGGCTTTCATGCCAGCAACCACGGGGCGGGCAATGTGCTGCAAGAGCCAATGTTGCATTTGCTCGTCCAAGATGGATTTGGCGGAATACGCGCCCATGCCACCGGTATTTGGACCGGTGTCGCCATCACCAACCCGCTTATAATCCTGCGCAGCGACCAGGGGCACGACCCGTTCTCCATCGCTAAGAACGAGGAACGAAATTTCCTCTCCCTGGAGACATTCTTCGACCACCAGGCACAATCCGGCGTTGCCCAGCATTTTTCCGCTAAGCATGTCAGTCGCGATGGTGGTCGCCTCGTCCTTGTTATGGCAGATGACAACACCTTTACCCGCGGCCAGTCCGTCAGCCTTGAGCACAACGGGCATGTGGAAATGAGGCAAAGCGTGACGGAAGTCCTCGAGCGATTTGCAAATGGCGTAGTGAGCCGTAGGAACATTGCAGCGCTGCATGAACTCCTTGGCGAAACTCTTGCTGGATTCCAGCCGTGCGGCCGCCCGGGTTGGACCGAAGACCCTCAATCCGCGCCGTGAGAATTCGTCGACCACTCCCAGGGTGAGCGGCATTTCGGGACCAACGATGGTGAGATCGGGTTGGATTTGCTCGGCGACGGCGAGGAGAGAATCGATCTTTCTAACATCGGCGGGAACACAGTGGGCGTCGGCCGCGATGCCGCCGTTTCCCGGGGCGCAATAGAGCTTGGAGACGCGCGAGGATTGGCGCAGTTTCCACACCAGGGCGTGCTCGCGTCCCCCGCCGCCGATGACCAGGACCTTCATATTCGGACAGACAAGGTTAGGGGGAAAAGGGAAAATTTTCAATTGGCGAGTTCTGATTGTGGAGACGGCAACATACCGGTCTTGAACCTGGCAGTTGGGATTTGAAACGATTTATCCGCTGACGGCAGTCGCCGCACAGTCATATTAACTGCGCTTAATGCGTCGTATAATTTTGTTGCGATGATTACTGTTTCCAAAGAAGACTATCTAAAAGCTATTCTGGAGGCCGAGAGCGAGGGTGAGACGGTCATTTCTGCCACGCTTTCGCACCGGCTTTCGGTTTCGCCGCCGGCCGTGACGATGGCGCTGCGCCGGCTAAAAAAAGATGGACTGGTGCGGGTGCAAGCGGACGGGCACGTGGGACTGACGCCCGGAGGACGAAAGATCGCCCGGAAGCTGACTTTGCGGCATCATCTCATCGAACGCATGCTGGCCGAGATTTTCGGGATGGAGTGGTACAAGGTCCACGATGAGGCAGAGCGTTTAGAACATGCAGTTTCGCCCGACTTTGAATCCAAATTGCTGAGCAAGCTGGGGCGCGGAGGGGCTTGTCCACATGGCAATTTGAGCGAACTGGAGAGTCCTACGAGCCGGCGGCGGCGTGGTTTGCTGTTACTTTCCGAAGCCGAAGCCGGCAAGGCGTATGTGGTGAGCGGAATATACGAGCGCGACCGGCAATTGCTGGAATTTCTGGAGCACCGTGGAGTTCGTCCCGGCGCCCGGCTGCATGTTTCGGGCAGAAATTACGACCAAACTCTAACCATGGAGACTGATGCAGGCATGGTGTCCCTGGGGCATTCAGCTTCTGAAAGAGTGTGGGTAACGGGAGACCGGAGTTCACACCGCAGGTCTTCTTTCTAACAGCTACAACATTCCAGAGCAAAATTACCTCGGTAATTAACTGTAGTTTACATCCGAGGGTATACTCATGCTAATATAAGGCGTCAGTTCCTGAGGTGGGGTCCCGTCCCGATGGCGACTAATGTGATCAATTCCGGAGGACAGGCGTGGCGCTCTGAAGTGATTCAGCCCAGCCTGCCGGAGGTTCACAGTAGTTTGCCGGTCCCGAAGACGTCGGCTTTCTTGAGCAAGCTGGTGGCGTTTGCGGGTCCCGGATTTCTGATAGCGGTTGGCTACATGGATCCCGGCAATTGGGCCACCGACCTGGCGGGCGGCTCGCGCTATAACTACACCCTGCTCTCGGTCATCATGCTGTCGAATTTCATGGCCATTCTGCTGCAGGCGTTGGCTATCAAGTTGGGAGTGGTTACGGGAAGAGACCTTGCTCAGGCCTGCCGTGATCATTTCAGCCGGCCAGTTTCGCTGGGACTGTGGGGATTTGCAGAGATTGCGATCGCCGCCTGCGATCTTGCCGAAGTGATCGGCTCGGCCATTGCCTTGAACCTGCTATTTCACATCCCACTGATCTGGGGCGTGTGTCTCACCGGGCTCGATGTCCTGATGATTCTGTTTCTGCAGCAGAAGGGATTTCGCTTTCTTGAGGCGCTGGTAATCTCGTTGATCGGCACGATCGGTGTGTGCTTTGGGCTCGAAATATTGTTCTCTCGTCCGAGCCTTGCCGGATTATTCTCAGGATTCTTTGTGCCTTCGATGCAGATCGTGATGCGCGATCCGGGAATGCTGTACATCGCCATCGGCATTTTGGGGGCGACAGTGATGCCGCATAATCTTTATCTGCATTCGGCTATAGTGCAGACGCGAAAGTTCGAGCGCACTTCTGAGGGCAGACGCGAGGCCATCCGCTACTGCACCATCGATTCAACGATTGCACTTATGCTGGCCTTGTTCGTCAATGCTGCCATCCTGATCGTTGCGGCAGCGACGTTTTGCCGAAGCGGGTATCACGAGGTGGCGGAAATCCAGGATGCCTACAAACTTCTTTCGCCTCTGCTGGGCGTGACCGGCGCCAGCACAGTCTTTGCTCTGGCACTGCTGGCTTCCGGCCAGAATTCCACATTGACTGGCACGCTGGCCGGACAGGTGGTGATGGAAGGATTTCTCAGCATCCGGCTGCGCCCCTGGCTGCGGCGGCTGATTACGCGGGCCCTCGCCATTACCCCGGCAGTGCTGGTTACGGCATTCTGGGGTGCGAGAGGCACTGCCAACCTTTTACTTCTTAGCCAGGTGATTTTGAGCATGCAGCTCAGCTTCGCGGTTTTCCCGCTGGTCATGTTCACCAGTGACCGCGCGAAGATGGGAGAATTTGTGAATCCACTCTGGTTGAAGTCTCTTTCCTGGGTGACAGCGGTGTGCATTGCGGTGCTGAATGCATGGCTTCTGCTCCAGGCGCTCCGCGGGTAAGAATCTGCCTTCTGCAGCTTTCTCGAAAGCGACTAAAATCGACATTCGCGTCGAGGCTTGCGTTGGCTGCCGCTGCTTGCTGAGAAAAGCGCTTAGAATGTAGTGAGCCGGTGCGACGCGCTGATGCGCGCTGCCACGCTCCAGCATCTATTTTCTCAGGAAGGCAGTCATGAATAGTTTTGGTAGCCGCTCCACTTTGCGCGTTGGGCAACGGGACTACGAAATCCACCGCATCGACGCGCTCGACAAAAAGGGGATCTCGACCAAGCATCTTCCCTATTCGTTGCGTATTCTGCTGGAAAATCTCCTGCGCACGGAAGATGGCCGAAATGTCACGGAAGGTGACATTCGCGCTCTGGCTTCCTGGAACGGCCAGTCGAAGCCGGACAAAGAAATCGCCTTTACCCCCAGCCGCGTGCTGATGCAGGACTTCACCGGGGTTCCGGCGGTGGTGGATCTGGCGGCCATGCGCGACGCCATGAAGCGTTTGTCGGGTGATGCTGCACTGATCAATCCACTGCAGCCGGCAGAGCTGGTGATCGATCACTCGGTGCAGGTTGATCAATTCGGAACTCCGAATGCCTTACAACTGAATGCAGAGCTCGAATTCCTGCGTAACAAGGAGCGTTACGCATTTTTGCGCTGGGGGCAGACAGCATTCCGCAACCTGGCAATTGTGCCGCCAGATACCGGCATCGTTCACCAAGTCAACCTCGAGTACCTGGCGCGGGTGGTTTTCGTGCAGGAATCACCTGGCAAACGCGTGGCCTACCCTGACACATTGGTAGGAACCGACTCGCATACCACGATGATCAACGGGCTTGGCGTGCTGGGGTGGGGCGTCGGAGGAATCGAAGCGGAAGCGGCGATGCTGGGGCAACCGGTCTCGATGCTGATCCCGCAGGTTGTCGGCGTAAAGCTGATCGGGAAACTGCGGGAAGGCGCCACTGCAACTGATCTGGTGCTGACCATTACCGAAATGTTGAGGAAACACGGGGTGGTCGGCAAATTCGTGGAGTATTTCGGTCCCGGTTTGCCGGAGCTGCCTTTGGCCGATCGAGCCACCATCGGCAACATGTCGCCTGAGTATGGCGCAACCTGCGGCATTTTTCCAGTCGACAAAGAAACGCTCAGCTACCTGCGGCTGACAGGGCGTTCAGAAGAGCAGATCACACTGGTCGAGGCATACTGCCGTGAGCAGGGGCTATTCCACGAAGAAAAGACCCCGGAAGCTGAGTATTCGGAGCTGCTTTCGCTTGATCTGGCAAGCGTCGAACCGAGCCTTGCCGGCCCAAAGCGTCCGCAAGACCGCGTGCCGCTTTCTCAGGCGAGACAGTCATTCGAACAGGCTTTGCCCTCACTGATGAAACCCGGCAAGGCGGCGGAGAAGATGGCGGAAACAGTTTCTGGAAACGGGCATCTGCACAACGGCAGCGTCGTGATTGCTGCGATCACGAGCTGCACGAATACATCAAACCCGTCGGTAATGCTGGCTGCGGGTCTGCTGGCGAAGAAGGCGGTAGAGCGTGGCCTGCAAGTCCCCGGGTGGGTGAAAACTTCATTGGCGCCCGGGTCCAAAGTGGTGCGTGACTATCTCGAGCGCGCCGGCCTGACCGGTTATCTGGAGAAACTGAAATTTCACATCGTGGGGTATGGTTGTACGACTTGCATTGGGAATTCCGGACCGCTGCCGGAAGAAGTCTTGCGCGCGATCGATGAGAACAATCTTGTGGTCGCGTCGGTGCTTTCCGGCAATCGCAACTTCGAAGGCCGAATCAATCCCGATGTGCGGGCGAATTACCTGATGTCTCCGCCGCTGGTGGTGGCATTCGCCTTGGCCGGGCGGATTGATCTGGATTTGCGCAAGGATGCGATCGGCAACGACAAGCAAGGCAGCCCGGTTTATCTGGCTGACCTGTGGCCATCACGGCGCGAAGTCGAAGAAGCGATGAGCAAGTCGATTTCTTCCGACATGTTCCGCAAGACTTATGGCGAAGTCTACCAGGGCGACGAACGCTGGCGTGCGCTGGCCGTGCCCAAGGGCGAAACCTACGCGTGGGATCCAAATTCCACTTATATCCGCCAAGCCCCTTATTTCGACGGAATGAAGATCAAGCCGGAATCGGTTGGCGATATCCGGAACGCTCGCGTGCTGGCGGTGCTGGGCGATAGCGTCACTACCGATCACATCTCTCCGGCGGGCTCGATCAAGAAAGACAGCCCGGCTGGGAAGTATCTGATCGAGCATGGCGTGAAACCGGCGGATTTCAATTCGTATGGCTCGCGAAGGGGAAATCATGAAGTGATGGTGCGCGGCACGTTTGCCAATGTGAGATTGCGCAACAAAATGGTTCCCAATCTCGAAGGCGGATTCACACGCCACCTGCCGGATGGCGCGGAGATGACCATCTTTGAGGCTTCGGAAAAATACATTCGCGAAGGCGTTCCGCTGCTGATCATCGCTGGAAAAGAATATGGTTCCGGTTCCTCGCGGGATTGGGCGGCCAAAGGGCCACGCCTGCTCGGGGTGGAGGCGGTCCTGGCGGAAAGCTACGAGCGCATCCATCGTTCCAACTTGGTTGGGATGGGAATTCTGCCATTGCAGTTTCTCACCGGCGAGAATGCACAGTCTCTCGGATTGACCGGTGAAGAGGTTTTTGAAATCAGCGGAGTTCGCGACGTAGTCGAGCACTTCGCGCCGGGACGCCAAGTGAAAGTGGAGGCGAGGAGTAACGGAAAAACAAAGGAATTCAATGCCCTGGTGAGGATCGACACGCTGCAGGAGGCGCAGTATTACGCCAACGGCGGCATTCTGCAATTCGTGTTGCGGCAACTACTGGCGGGCCGACCGAAGCCGGAGGCGGTGAGCGCGTAGGATTAATAGTCAGCCCAGGTAAGGTCGTATTTAGGCGATTGCTTTGAGCAGCGTGAGCACGCTGGCGGCGGCATTGGCCAAGACGAAGACACCTTGGACGATCGGGACCATGCGTGGGCGCCGCGCACCGCTGGCATACTCGGCGCCGGGATGACCGGCGGCAGCAATACTGGCGAGCTTGAACGCCGCCAAAGCAAGCGGCACGATTCCGGCGATCACAAAGCCCACGGCGGCTTACCTGGCGTGATATAAGAAATCGTTGAGCAGCGCCAGCCAGAAACTAGCGCCCTCCCGCTCGCTCAGAGCGAGCCAGATCAGCCACAACGAGGGCATTACGAGCAGCAGGAAGTAAGACCAATCCTCACCCGAGTTGGGATTCGGTATCTCCGGAAAAAGCCATTTTGTAGTTCTGTTGGCCTCCTGCAGCAGCAACAGACTGAGCACCATAAGTACAACCGAAAAGCTCAAGAGCCCAAAATCCCACACCGAACTCATTCCGCCGGGATGCGAGCCCGGGATTTGAAAAGCGAAAGCGACTGCCTGCATCGGCATGGAGTGGCGCACCACGCGAAGTTATCGCTTCGCGATGCATGAGTCAATGTTTGTGCCAAATTGGCATACCTCTAAGGTATGATTTCGCGATGTTCGGGGGGACAGCGCAATATGAAGAGGCACAGGAAAGTTATCGCGTACATTGCGATCAGCGCGGACGGCTACATCGCCCGCCCGGATGGAGATGTCTCATGGCTGGACCGCCCGCGTCCGAAGGGACAATACGGAATGGGCGCTTTCATGAAGAGCATCGATACGATCCTGTGGGGGCGAAAGACCTACACCAAAGCAATTGAGATGGGCATGAAGGCCGGCGGTTTCGACCCGAAGGTGAAGAACTATGTGTTTTCCCGAGAGCCGCAGGGGTCGCTATTACCAGGATTCGAGTTGGCGAGAGAGCCGATCAAGTCATTCGCACAAAGCTTGCGGGCGCGGCCGGGCAAGGATACTTGGATGATGGGGGGTGGCGAGATCATCGCTTCGTTTCTGGACGAAGGAGAGATCGACGAGTTCAGCATCCATGTGATTCCAATCTTGATCGGCGAGGCATACCGCTGATTAAGCCCCAACACCGCTCCATTCCGCTCAAACTGCTTTCGACCAAGAAGTTTCCGGACGGTGTGGTGCGTTTGAACTACCGTGTTCTCAATCATCCTGGGAATGGGAGCGCATATTGAAATCTTTGCACCGCGAGACTGCTAGAAGACCTTGGATGAGTCCAACAAAATCGTAACGGGGCCGTCGTTGACCAATTCCACTTGCATCATTTCTTGAAAGCGGCCGGTTTCACAGGCGAGACCTGCAGCTCGGATGCGTTCGACGAAATATTGGTAGAGCTGCTGAGCCTGCTCAGGGGGCGCCGCGCCGTCAAACGACGGACGCCTGCCACGGCGAACGTCTCCGTAGAGCGTGAATTGAGAGACGACCAGCACGGCCCCGTGCATCTCCGCCACATCCAGATTCATCTTTCCCTTCTCATCTTCGAAGATGCGCAGTCCAGAGACTTTTTCGGCCAGGTAATCGGCGTCTTTCTCGGTGTCGTCGCGGGAAACGCCCAGCAGGACGAGCAAGCCGCGGTCGATCGTGCCCGTGACCTCGTTTTCCACGGTCACGCGCGCGCGACGGACGCGTTGGATGACAGCACGCATGCGATTCCGAGCACTGGCAATTTGCGAACCTCATCATACACGTCAGCATGTGACGGAGGTTGCAGGCGCGGCGGATTGACCACGGTAACTCTGAGCAGTTAGGATGCTTGTGGGCAGTTGCTTGAGCCTCCGCGTTTCGCCTTCTGTCGCGGCGGGACTCTCCTTTACACCGATTTGTGCGGGCCATTAGACTACTCATTTCCTTTTCAGCTCATCGGGAGGCAGAGGCACATGGCGGTTGCCACAAAAAAGGAGTTGGTGGAGAAGGTCCGGCAGATCATCAGCGAACAGTTAGGGGTGGATGAGGTTGATATCACACCCGGCACGTCTTTTGCCGACGACCTAAAGGCAGATTCTTTAGACCAGGTTGAGCTGGTGATGGCGCTGGAAGAAGCATTCGATTTAAGCATTGCCGACGAAGACGCGGAAAAAATTCTCAAGGTGCAGGACGCCATCGATTACGTCGAAAAACACGCAAAATAGCACAAGGAGAACTCATGGCAGCCGTTGACGATAAGGTAAAGCAAATTATTGTGGAGCAGTTAGGCGTGGATGAGGGCGAAGTGACGCAGAATGCCTCGTTCGTGGACGATCTGGGTGCGGATTCGTTGGACACAGTGGAACTGGTGATGGCCTTTGAAGAGGCCTTTGAGATCGAGATTCCCGATGAGGACGCGGAGAAAATCCGTACCGTGCAGGATGCGGTGGATTACATCACCAAGCACGCGAAAGGCGGGAAGTAGTTGGCGCGACGGGTGGTGGTTACCGGGATCGGCCTGATCTGCGGAGTGGGGAATACCACCGAAGAAGTCTGGCAGAATCTTCTGGCCGGCAGGTCAGGTATCTGTCGCATCACGCAATTCGATGCCTCGCAGTTTGCCTGTCAGATTGCGGCGGAAGTTAAGAATTTTGACCCGCTGCAGTTCATCGACAAAAAAGAAATCAAGAAAATGGGGCGTTTCATCCACCTGGCGATCGCGGCGGCGGATGAAGCAGTGAAATCCTCTGGCCTAAAAGTTAGCCCTGAAAACGCCACTCGGGTCGGGGTGCACATTGGATCGGGAATCGGTGGGTTCGATGTGATTGAGCGCGAACACAAGAACCTGCTGAATGGCGGCCCACGCCGAATCTCTCCATTCTTCATTCCTGCCTCCATCGTGAATCTGGCGGCCGGGCACGTAAGCATACGTTTCGGCGCAAAAGGACCGAATGAGGCGGCGTGCACGGCCTGTACGTCGAGTGCGCATTCGATTGGGGATGCTTATAAGATCATCGTACGCGGCGACGCTGACGCGATGATCGCGGGTGGATCGGAGGCAGCCGTTACTCCCATGTCGGTAGGCGGATTCAGCGCCATGCGGGCGCTTTCGACTCGCAATGACGCGCCGGAGAAGTCCAGCCGGCCGTGGGACTCGGCGCGGGATGGATTTGTGATTGGTGAGGGGGCGGGAATCCTGGTGCTGGAGGAACTGGAACTGGCGCGCCGCCGCGGAGCCAGGATTTTAGCTGAAATTGTGGGTTACGGTATGAGCGGCGACGCCTACCACATCACCCAGCCTGCGGAAAACGGCGATGGCGCGTATCGGGTGATGCAGAACACTCTGAACGATGCGCGAGTTCAACCGCAGCAGGTTGACTACATCAACGCGCACGGCACTTCGACTGACATCGGCGACAAGCTGGAAACTGTTGCCATCAAGCGGGCATTCGGCGAGCACGCTTACAAAGTGCCGGTGAGTTCGACCAAGTCGATGACCGGACATCTGCTGGGTGGCGCCGGCGGTCTGGAGGCGGGGATCACGATTCTTGCTCTGCGCGACCAGGTCTTGCCGCCTACGATCAACCTGGAAAACCCCGATCCGGAATGCGATTTGGACTACGTACCCAACCACTCCCGCAAAGCCAACCTCGAGTACGCCATGTCGAATTCCTTTGGATTTGGGGGCACAAACGGGGCTTTGCTGTTTCGGCGCTGGAGCGAATCCTAGAAGTTATTCTTCCCCAAGACGATGGGACATTCCGGGCCGCGCACGTCATTCCTTTGGTCATGCCCCCTTCCGGGCTGGGTAATGGGACCTTGGTACTGGGGACTTGTCCTTTTTCGCTTTTGCCACGCTTTGAAACCCGCGCCAGAATAGGGTTTGAGGCCGCACATGCTTATGGAAAGAAGTCTGGCAACCACGGTGGTGCCGCTTCCTCTGACCCGCAAAGCCTCCGCCCGGGCGGCACTAATTGAACTTAAGGACCCCATCAGAAGCGTGATTTCGGAATGCTTCCGGCAATTTGGCATCGAGACGACCATTCTCGGCGCCGATGCTGCCGATCGGCTGAAACGGGAAAAATTCGAGGCCTGCGTATTAAAGCTGTCATCTCCCGCCGGACAAATTATGGAAGCGGCCCGTAATTCCCCCTCCAACAGCCGCATGATCATCTACGGGTTGGGAGGCAGCGCGCAAGACGCACTGCGCTTTTCCAAATACGGCGTCAACGCCATTTTCCGCGAGCCGCTGGAGCGCACCGCAGCCATAAAATTGGTGCGCGCTACGCAGATGCTGGTTTTACACGAAATGCGGCGTTATGTGCGTATTCCAGTGATTACGGAAACTAATGTGATTGTGATGAACGAGAATCGCCGCTTCAACGCTACCAGCATTGAAGTCAGTTCTGGCGGCATGTCGATGCGCAGTAACGAGGATCTGAGCCCTGGCCAGACGGTGGAAATTTCCTTTGCGCTGCTGACCTTGCCCCGCGTCTGGGTGCGCGCTAGCGTGAGCTGGCGAAACCCAGTCGGCAAGGCCTTTGGCATTCGCTTCGATAGTGCCGATGCTCGCAGGCAGCGGGTCAAAGACTGGGTTGACGCTTATCTGGAGAATTGACGGTCGAGCGCACCCCTGGCAAGTCTTATTTCCAAAAGATACGCGAGTTTAGCGATCCGCGGCTTGCGTCGTGACCAGCGGAAGTTCGATAAAACTTGCCTGACTCGGCATGTGATAGATGCGCTGCACCGCTTTGCGATAATCCTCCGGCTTAGCCCAAAAGATGTTCGGCACAAAGGTCTGCGGATTGCGGTCATAAAGCGGGAACCAGCTCGACTGGATCTGGACCATGAGCCGATGGCCGGGCAGAAAGACATGATTTGAAGTTGGCAGGTTAAAGCGATAGAGCAGCGGCTTGTTGACAGGGATTGCAGCCGGTTTTTCCGGGCTTTCGCGATACCGGCCGCGAAAAATGTCAGCCGAAACCATGAGCTGATAGCCGCCTAGCAGGGGCTGGTCGGCTACCTCGTCGGGATAAACGTCAATCAGCTTGACCACCCAATCGGAGTCGGTGCCGCTGGTCGAGGCCACGAGATTGGCGACCGGCTGGCCGCTGATCTTCAACGGTTCGCGCAAAACATCCGAGACAAAGGCCACGACATCGGGGCGGCCGGAGGCTTCGCGCTGATCGGTAACCAGCCAATGCCGCCAATTGTCGCCGGAATCGGCTTCGGTTACGTGAACCGGGCGTGAAATGAAAGGCACAGGTTTGGCCGGGTCTGAGATGTATTCGTCCCACTGAGTGTCATCGGGTTTTGGTGGACTGAAGCTCAGCTTCAAAGTGCTGGTCAGATAAACCGGCGTGGGCTGAACGGTACAACCGCGGGCGCAACCCGCCGGCCAGCCTGGCAGTTGCAGCCAGGTATTGGTTCCGGTTTCGAAGGCATAAACGGGAGGAATGCCGGCTTTCGGAACTCCGTCCTTCAGATATTGATCCAGAAACGGCTTCAGAATGTGCTCGCGAAAATACAGCGCAGTGTCGCTGTTGAATTTCAGAGGACCAAGGCTGCTGCCATCTCCGATTTCCTGAGCGTGGTGCCAAGGGCCAAGCACCAGGAAGACTTTGCTGTTATCTGTGTCCTTCGGCTTGATCGCCTTATACACGGCGATTGCACCATAGATGTCTTCCTGATCCCACAGACTGTGAACCAGCATGACGGGTACTTTGAGCGGCTGGTCCGCCAGCACGCGGTCTACGGCCTGGTCACGCCAGAAGTCGTCGTAGCTGGGATGCTCCAGCAGTTTTCGCCAGAAGCCTAACTGCTCAAGGCCATAGCGGCGCCCAAGTTCACCGGCTGAAGCTGCCTCCATAAACATGTCGTAGTCGTCGAAGTGGCTGGTCCACCAGTGGATTTCATTCTTTCGCGACGCCTCCTGTTCGTAGATATATGGCATATTCTGCTGCCGGAAGGCGCCATTGTGGAACCAGTCATCGCCCATCCAGCCATCGACCATGGGATTCATCGGCACCGAGACTTTCAATGCCGGATGAGGATTAACAAGCGCCATGAGCGGCAAGAATCCATCGTAGGAGATGCCGAGGATGCCGACTTTCCCGTTGCTCTCAGGAACGTTCTTCACCAGCCAGTCGATGGTGTCATAGGTGTCAGTGGCGTGGTCGACCGGAGTTGGATTGAGAGGTCCGTGCAGGGGACGAGTCATCACGTAATCGCCTTCGGAACCATATTTGCCGCGCACATCCTGGACCACACGGATGTAGCCGCCGCCCAGGATGACCTCGGTTGGGTTGTCATACCCCTGAAGGATTGGACCCAGATGTGAACTGTAGGCGTGACTGGTAAGCGCCTTGGCATCGTAAGGCGTGCGAGTCAGCAGTATGGGCGCACCTTTTGCCCGCCTCGGCACCAGGATGACGGTGTACAGCTTCACCCCGTCACGCATGGGAATCATTGCCTCACGCCGGACGTAATCGAAGCTGTCGGTGACGGGCACAAATTTCGCGGGCATTTCGCTGGGTAGATCAGGCTTACCGGCTGCCCCGGTTTGCGCGTTTACTGAAGCGACTGACGAGAGGATTACCAACACGAGCAAAAGCAAGAGGAATGCGCGCCAGCAATGGATTGACTTCATAGGCTCCTTAGAGGCAAGTAGAGTTCAATGGAGAAACCAAGGATTATATTGGAAGGTGGCTTTCACCCGCCTGAACTTTGACGGTATAAAATCAAGAGGATCATGGCGAGTTCTTCTCAACTTGTGCAGATCGAGCTTGGGCCTCCCTTGCGGCACCCCAAACCGAGTTGGCTCAAGGCCAAGGCACCGGCGGGTGAAAATTTCCATCACCTGAAACGGCTCGCCCGCGGCCTCGGACTGCATACAGTATGCGAATCTGCACAATGCCCCAACATTGGGGAGTGCTGGAACCACGGAACCGCTACGTTCATGCTGTTGGGGAATATATGTACCCGGCGCTGCGGTTTTTGTGCAGTGCCCAAGGGTAAGCCGTTGGCTATTGACTGGGAGGAGCCCCGGCGCGTTGCGCAGGCGGTGGCCAGTTTAGGTATCAAGCATGCAGTCGTGACCAGCGTAAACCGGGATGATGATAATGTTGGCGGGGCGCAGATTTTTGCTGAAACCATCCACCAAATTCGCCACCTCTCACCCGGGTGCCGAGTCGAAGTCCTGATCCCTGATTTTCAAGGCATGGATGAGGCGCTACGGATCGTGCTCGATGCGCGCCCCGATGTGTTGAACCACAACACCGAGACTGTGCCCCGCCTCTATAGAGTGGTGCGGTCCGGCGCTCGTTACGAACGAACCTTGCGGCTGCTGGAGAGTGCAAAGCGGCTTTCGCAGGGGATGGTAACAAAATCCGGCGTGATGGTGGGCCTGGGGGAAACGATTACCGAGCTGATAGAAGTGTTTGCTGATCTTGGTTGCAGAGGAGTGGATATTCTTACGGTTGGCCAATACTTGCGCCCTTCTCGCGATCACCTTCCGATCGCGCGCTTTTACACTCCCGAGGAATTTCAGTTTCTCAAAGAGGCAGCCTTGAAGTATGGTTTTAGCCACGTAGAGTCTGGGCCGCTGGTGCGCTCAAGCTATCACGCGCACGAGCAGGCTAAGGTAACTGCCTAGGAAAACTGCCCTGGATTTCCTTCGGGGAATGGATCTTCAAAAGATTTTGAGTTTGATGGTCAGATATTTCTTCGGATTCTGGCGGATCGCCTTAATCAGCTCACGGGTCTCAACCAAAAGCTGGTCGGTATTGTTGTAAACCGATTCGTCCTGGATCAGCTTTCCAACCGTGCCTTGCCCGGAGTTAAGCCGATCAGTGAGTGCGGAGAGTTGGGTCACGGTGTGTTTGAGCTTGTCCGCGAATTCCTGATCGTGAGTCATCGTGCCTAGCGCTCCCTTGCCGGCATTGATGTCGTCGCTGAGCTTTTTCACGTTGGCAATAGTGTCGTTGGCATTGTTATAAAGCGTGGGGTCTTTCAGGAATTTGCCGGCGGTACCCTTTCCGGCATTTAACTCGTCGATGATCCCACTCAACTTCGCAATCACATCGTTGGCATTGTGATAGAGCTCATCGCTGACGATTGCCTTACCGATGCTGCCTTTCCCGCCGGCGACATCAGCGACCAGGCTCTGGAACTGGCCGACGGTGGAATTTAAGCGGTTATAAAGACTGGGATCGTACACCAACTTGCCAAAAGATCCTTGACCACTTTCCACGAAGGCCAAAATGCGGTCCACACGTTTTTCCAGAGCATCCAGGTTTTGCAGCGTGCTCTGGCTGGCGCGCACGACGTCTTCAACCTGAGGAGTCTCGTGAGTTTGGAGGACGTCACCATCCTGTACTTCGGGGCCTCGTGCCTGGGAGCTATTGATATCCACATAGGTGGCGCCCAAAACTCCGGCGGTTTCCAGGCTGGTAACGGAATCTTTGCGCAGATTCTGGTGATATCTGGTGCTCACCTTCATGGTTACTTCGACGGGAGTCAGGCGATGAGCGGGGTCGAATACCACTTGCACCTTGCTGACACTGCCGATGTCCACACCCTGAAGCCGCACTACGGCGCCGGGCTGAAGGCCGGAGGCATTGTCAAAATAGGATTTGACGCTAATTTTGTGGGTGAACATGCCGCCGGTGCTGGTCATGAGCAGTATCAGAATGGCCAGGATGATGCAGCCCGCCACGACCGTGAGCCCAACCTTCAGTTCAGACCACTTCAACTGCTTCTGGCTAGGCACCGGCTCTCCGCAATGTTATGACAAGCATCCGTGTTGAGGAATCCAACAATTTTGATCATAGCAGAGGGTCTGGCAGGTTTCGATGTCAGGGAAGGCTCGAACCAAATGATCGAGAAAATAAGATGGCGGCAAAATAGGCGGCTGCCCCACAGGCCAAAGTAGCGGTCAATCCGACCTGGACTGCGACGACCATAGCGAGGACCGAACCTAAAACGCTGGCACCCGCATTCAGCGCCCAGGCCCATTCCACTGCGCTTTCAGTGGCTGGATTGCCGTCATCCGGAAAGAGCCGGCGAGTTGGCAAGCCGACTAACGTACGTAGACCTGTGGGAAAGGGCATGCCCATCACGAAGCCAAGTGGTATCAGCAAAGCTGCACTGACCGCGAGTTTTGCGGCAAAGGGGAAACCCACAAGCGCTCGCAGCAGGTTGTGCAGTATTACTACGTGGATCAGCAGCCCACAGACGATCAGAGTTAAGGGGATCCATGCGCGCCCGGTGTCCATCAGCCAAGTGCGTGAGAGCAAGCTTCCAGCGCCGCTGGAAAGCAAGAGAAGGAATACCACTACCGTCAGGGCATAAGTTGGGTGCCCCAGAAACAAAACAAAGCGCTGGATAAAAGTGATTTCCACCAAAATATAACCGAGCCCAACCGCGACGAAATATAGAAGCGAAGTTGCTGGTCCATGTCTGCGGCCACCGCGCCACACAAGGGGGATAATCAGGAACGCTAGAACCGCCAGCACAGAAATAACGAGCACCATCAGTAGAACTGCAACTCCCAGGTTTACTTTCCAGTCGATTGCAGTTTTCAATTCTTCGGAGTGCATGATCTGGCCAAGTTTCAATGTTAAGAAGAAGAAAGGCGCATCGTCATTCACGGGCGCAACATTGTAGGGATACTGCCGTGCAAAGGCGTAGGGATCGTTGCGGGCGATCAGCGAAGAAAACGGGTTGGAAAGCGGCTGCGAAGGCAGATAAAGAACAGCCAAGTTTGGATTGTTTTCCAGATGGGAGCGCACGGACTCCTCTTCTGCGGCGGTGAAGGGACTTTTTTTGGCGAGAACGGCGACCGGGATGCCATCCTGGTTGAGTTCGCCGGCGGAAACAATGATGAAGTTCCGGGACGGATTGTTCACCCCCAGCTCATGCAGAGCTTCCATTGCGACTGAGACGACGCGCAGGGCTTCGCGTGGCTGCTGGAATTCCCAACGGGTGATGGCGATTAGCCCGTCAGGATTTAGATGATCGAAGTAGGAGCGAAATGCCTCCACGGTATAGAGGCTATTCTCGCTTAAGGCAAATGCTCCTGCGGCGGTCGAGGCCCAGGTATCGACCAGAGTCATCTGCACGACGTCGAAGTTCTGGTTGCTGCTGCGAATGAAGGAGCGACCGTCGCTGATGTATATGTGTACGTCCGGGCGCTGGTAGAGATGATAGCTGTAGTCAGCATAGCGGCCGCGCATGACGGAATTGACGATGATGGGATTGATCTCGATTCCGGTGACACTGGGGCTGCCATTGGCGACGGCGCGCAAGACGTCGACGCCGCCGCCCGGGCCGATGATTGCGTAGGTTCCGTGTGGCCGAATTACATTGGCAAGGGCGGGCGGAGCGGCCATCAGATCGCTTTGCCACTCGCTGCCCTGCCACTGCCCGGGGTCAGCATTCATGATGTAGGTCGAGGCGTCTGCATCAATGACAATGGCTTTTGCGTCGCCCAGGCGATCGACTTCAATGCGTGAAATCGCGTTCCAGCGTGAAAATTCGACCCAGGAGGGATCGCGAAATCGCCCTTTCGCATAAACCACGTCGATGAGTCTGCCGGAATGATTTGCGGCAACGATCAGCAGCAAAATGGCCGCCAAGACGAAGGCCAACTTTCGTATCGCGCGGCTCAAGGCCCACACCGCGGCCGCAGCGGCCGACATCAGAGCGGAAAACATTAGCGTGTTCGGACCACCGAGCAGATTGAGTAGGGGAACGACTGCCAGGCAGGCGACAGCTCCACCGACGAGATCGGCTCCGTAGAGTTTTGGAATGTGTTGCGCTTCGCGGGCAAATATTGTCGAAAATTCCAATCCTGTAACGAAAAACGGTACTGCGGAAGCCAGGTACGTGGCGGACAGGTTCAGGAAATTTGCTCCCGAAAGCTCGAGCGAGACAGGAACGTGAAGGACAATCTCCAGAATGGACGGTATGACCAGCGCATTGGCGCAAGACAAAATGCTCAACAGGCTGCGAACTTCGAAACGTGCCAGCCAATTCCTGGCCAGGTAGGCGAAGACGCCGCCGGAACCGAGGCCCAACAGAGCAATGGAGATCGCAAGAAAAGCGAAATGGTAGAACAGAACGACAGAAAAGAGACGAGTGAGAGCCAATTCCAGCAGCAGGGCAGAAAAACTGCTGATTGCCATTCCGGCAATGAAGACCATGGGTCGTGTTCTTGAAGAGATATTCGTTAGCAATCCCGGAATGGCGTTCGTAGTCACCTAGGTGCCCTGAGAAAAGCGACAGTCTAACAGAAGAATTTTGGCACTTAAGCCAGCTAATTTTCGAGAATGACTTGGGCGATGGCCACTTGTTCAGTGTGGGAAATAGAAAGCGCGATATGCTTGGTGCCGAGCTTGTTGGCGAATTCTGCTGCCTTGCCGTGAAAGGTGATGGTGGGCCGGCCACCGGGCAAGCGTGAAATTTCCACATCTCGCCAGGTCACCCCGCAGTTCCAGCCCGTTCCAATGGCCTTCATGGCTGCTTCCTTTGCGGCGAAGCGCGCAGCGTAGCGCTCCAGGCGGTTAGCTTTACTTTCACAGTAGCGAATCTCTCCCTCGGTAAAGACCCGGTTGAGGAACCGATTGCCAAAGCGCTCGATGGAGGCGGCGATCCGTGGTACTTCAGCGATATCGATTCCACTGCCGACGATCATTCCGCCAAGTTAGCACAACGAAGCGAGTCAAACGCCCGATTATTTCGTCGCTGCTCTACAGCAAAAAGTCTCCCCGGTAGATGACCTGCCCGTCCACCAAGCGAGCTTCGGCCATTAGCTCATGAGGTTTCATAGGACCATGGCCGTCGATGTGCTGCACCTCATGGCCGTGTGCCACCAGCCAGTCAGAAACCAGCATGCGGTGGCAGCGGAAATAAAGCCGCTCCGCACACATATACGCGGTGCGGGAGTGCTCTGCCAATCCGATAAGATCATCGATCGCCTGACGGAAATGTTCCGTCAGCATGTAATCGGCATAGTTGCGAAAGCCCTGGTTTCGCAGAGCGACATGGGGAGAATCCTCGCGGATCTTCTTGCGAAGCCCGCCAAGCTCCTTCATCCAGACGTACCGGATGCCGGCTTCGGGCAGACTCGTTTCAAGGCACTCGCGGTTGAAATGCGGCAGGCGGCGTGACATGGGAAATGAACGGATGTCGACCAGTGTTTCGATGCGATGGGATTTCAGGACCTCGGTCATCTCTTCGATCGTGCGGGTGGAATGACCGATGGTGAATATGGTCGCCACAAAATGATGTCAGTTTGCAGACGTCATGCCAGTCGCGGTTCCACCTGGCTGCTTCAGCGGCCGATTTGCTCGAGGGCCTGAATCAGAGCTTCGTCCTGCTCTGGGAACACGGTTCGCAGATCGAGCAGCACGCGTCCGTCTTCGACGCGTGCGATCACCGGTGGATTGGAGGCGCGGAGCTTGGCTGCAATCTCATCCGCGCTTAGCCCATCACGCAAAACAGCAATGAGACGGGTGGGAAGCACGGCCGAAGGTGCCGCGCCGCCGCCGATCACGGATTCGCCGTCAGTGAGCTCAAGCACCAGCCTTGAGGATCGCAGTTCGTTGACTGCTGCCTCGGCCCGCTTCGCGATGTTCTCTTTGGAAAGCCGTATCATGCGAACTGCGGGAATGGCATCGTGATCGCCCTTGAGATATGCCATCAGGGTTGCTTCCAGAGCGGCATAAGTCATTTTGTCCACACGAAGCGCGCGAAACAGAGAATTCGACCGCATCCGGGCAACCAGATCGGCACGGCCGCTAATCATGCCCGCTTGCGGGCCGCCCAACAGCTTGTCGCCGCTGTAAGTCACGACATCAACCCCGCTTCGCAGGCTGTCAATGACAGTAGGCTCACCGGTAAGACCAACGGAGCGCAGATCGAACAGAGCGCCGCTGCCCAAATCTTCCATGAGCGGAATCCGGCGCTGGCGGGCTAATCGAACTAACTCCTCGAGCTCGGGTTGCTCGGTGAATCCGGTGATCTGGAAATTCGAGCGGTGCACGCGAAGCAGGAGCCGCGTCTTTTCACCGATGGCTTGCTCGTAATCGCGGATGCGGGTGCGGTTGGTGGTGCCCACTTCGCGCAGCGTGGCATTCGATTTGGCCATTACATCGGGAATCCGGAATGATCCACCGATCTCAACCAGTTCGCCGCGCGAGACGATGACCTCGCCGCCTTCCGCCAAGGTGTTAAGGGCCAGAAGGACCGCGGCGGCATTGTTGTTCACAACGATCGTCGAAATTTCTGGCGGGGCTTGTCCCGGCGTGCCAGGCGGTTCGGTGCCTTCCTTCAAAAGTCTGCGGAAGAGGCGCTCGACGTGGACATCGCGCTTGCCTCGTTGTCCGGCGAGCAAATCGAATTCGAGGTTGGAATAGCTCAGCGAGGTATGACGAATGTGGTCAACGACGGCCGGCGGAAGCGGCGCCCGTCCCAGATTGGTATGCAGGATAACGCCCGTGGCATTGATGACCGGCCTCAGGGAGTAGTTCAGGGCTTGCCGGAGTTGTCGCTCGACCGCGGCATCGATCTGAGAGAGCGCGAGGTCAATCTTTTGGGCATCTAGTCTGCCAGCATCGATTTCGCCGCGCAACGCGGAAACCACGGTTCGCACGGCATCGGTCACTGCCACTTGCCCTTCCTGCATGACCAGAGCAGCGAGACCGGGCCGGCGGGTCAGCTCATCCACCGAAGGAAGTCTGCGATAGAGCTCGCTTTTGGATTCGGTCAGCACTGGCGATGATTATCCCATTGGCGGCAAGCTGACGCCAAAACGGCGCCACCCGGCAGCTAGTCGTTCTCGCAATCCGTGGTTTCCGGATTCATCCGGCCCAGTGGCCGGAGACTTTTTGTGCTGCGAAGCCGCAGAAGCCACTGAGCGCTCACATACATGACAAAGCACTCGAGCGCGAAGGGAAGAAAGCCGAGGTAGCCCGGCAACGGCATTTCAAAGATCTTCCATTGCTGAAACATAGGGAAGATGTAATGCCACTTTGCGGCAGCCCAGTAATTCCAGAATTCCCATAGCCATCCGCAGACAAATCCGGAAGCCAGAAGCGAGTAGAAGCGGGAGCGACTGCCTTCGGCGAGAGCGCCGATCAAGGAAGGCAATCCCAGCCGGTAATTGATGGGATCGAGGAGAAAGACAAACCCAATCCAGACCAGAACGAACAGACGCGCCGCTACAGTTTGTGGCGCGAGCAAAGGCGTTAAGAGACACATCGCGCCAACAAGAATCATTCCATTTTGCGCGAAGCGTGAAAATCTGACCGGCGAATCTGGTCGAAACCATCGGAATGACTCAATCAGATCGGCGGTTTGGAAGATTCCGGGAGTGATCGTGGCAAATGACCATCCGTAGCCGAGCACTGCAAGGGGCCAGGCTTGGGGAAGGCCGGTGTAGGTCCAGTTTTGCAGCCGCAAGTTGTAAGCCTCGAAAATCAGCCAGAGGGGCACGGAGAGCAAGGCCACGCGAACAAACTGCCAAGCCTCGTCGTGCAGGCGGGAACGTCCACGGACTGCGAGTACAGCCGCATCGGCAAGCAGGATGTAACACGTCCAGGCAATGGGGGTGAAATAGACTGCCACAGGTTGCACCCCGCGCAGCATGAGGCACTCAGCCCCCACCAAGGCGATCAGCCCTGCCCAGCCGTAAGTGGCCAAAGCGGTTTGTTTGTGGCGAAAAAATTCAATCACCAGGATCGCAATCGTCAGAAAGGTGATCGCCACACCCGCGAAAGTCATATTGCCGATACTAACGCACCGAAGTATTGATTACTCCCGTAATCAGAGATGCAGACGCACTGTTGTGGAAAGGGGAGCACGGGCGGCAATCTATTTGGAGAAGAGCTATGTCAGTACACAATTTGCCTGACTTCAAGACTCAACTAACCGGCAAACGCGTGATCGTGAAAATCTCGCTCTTCAGCCGGGCATTTGCCGGGACGATTGTGGCCACCGATGACACCGGATTTTGCCTGTGGAGCGACGAGATGGTCACAGCTCTGCGCGAAATTACTGGCAGTCTAATGAACGGCATGGATGCTCCGCGTGTTTACCTGCCCTTCGCGAAATTGGAGTGGCTGGTCTCGTCGGAGTCGAAGGCAGCAGCCGCTTCGAGCGTTCTGTAAAGAAGAAGCAATCTCCAAGCAGGCCCGAGCTGGATAGTCGGTTTCCGTCGATGGACGAGAAAGCGGAGCGCTACTGGCGTAGTATGCTGTAATCGCGAAATTTGGTAGGCTTTGAAGATAGCGGCTGGCATGCGATGTTCCGCAGTCCAGTTAGCAACAGGGCGCTTAACTCAGCGGTAGAGTGCCATCTTCACACGGTGGAAGTCATAGGTTCGAATCCTATAGCGCCCACCATCGAACTCATTGTAGAAACTGGGGTTCGATGACCCCAGGCTCCTACTTGGCCACGAAGCTCTCACCATAATTGGAAAATCGGCGGCTGAGGACCTGCATCGCTCATAAGCTGCGCGAATCCGTTCAAGACCATCCGGTTGAAGTGCTGAAGCACAGGAATATAATTGCGCACAAGGATGGCCCTTATCCCCGGCACAAAACTCGGACCTTATGAAATCCAATCCCCGTTGGGTGCAGGCGGGATGGGTGAGGTGTACCGCGCCCGGGACACGCGTCTGGATCGCACCGTCGCCATCAAGATCCTGCCTACTCATCTTTCTGACAGTCCTGAGTTGAAGCAGCGCCTGGAGCGCGAAGCGCGTGCGATTTCTTCGTTGAATCATGCGCACATCTGCCATCTCTATGACATCGGCTCGCACGAGGGCACCGATTTTCTGGTGATGGAGTTCCTGGATGGCGAGACGCTGGCCGACCGGCTGCGGAAAGGGGCGATGCCGCTGCCGGAATTATTGAAGATCGGAATGCAAATCGCCGAAGCGCTGGAGACGGCGCACCGGGCGGGGATTGTGCACCGCGATCTGAAGCCGGGCAACATCATGCTGACGAAAGCGGGCGCGAAGCTGATGGACTTCGGCCTGGCGAAGGCGACGCTGGTCGCTTCAGGCGCGGCGTCAGCACCGCTGCTCTCGGCGGCCAGAACGATGAGCGCCAGCCCAATGATGAGCCCTCTTACCACTGCGGGCAGCGTCGTGGGGACGGTCCAGTATATGTCTCCCGAGCAGATCGAGGGTAAAGATGCAGATGCACGGTCGGATATCTTTGCTTTCGGCGCGGTGCTCTATGAGATGGCCACGGGGAAGCGCGCGTTCGAGGGCAAAAACCAGATCAGCGTCGCCTCGGCAATTCTGGAAAAAGATCCGGAAGCGATCAGCAAGATCAAGCCTCTGAGTCCGGCAGCACTCGACTATCTGGTAGCAACATGCATGGCGAAGGACCGCGAGGAACGGTTCCAAACCGCGCACGATCTGGGTCTGCAATTGAAGGGCATTTCTCTCGTCTCGTCATCCGCGGCGGTGCCAACACAGGGTTCCAGTTCACAAAGAACAGGGTGGGCACTGATGGCCACAGCACTGCTAGTGGTCGGCGCTGGAATCGGTCATTTCCTCAGCCCGGCGAGTTCTCCTCCGTCTTCCGTGCGGTCCTACATTCCGCCGCCACCAGGAACTTCGTTTCCCTTGTCTGGCTTGGAGATTGGTCCGGTCGCCGTTTCTCCGGACGGAAAGACGCTGGCCTTCACCGCCGTGGATGAACAGGGCGTGACCAAGTTGTGGCTGCGTGCGCTGGATGCGCAGCAGGCGAGGGTGCTCGACGGGACCGAAGATGCCAGCAAGCCGTTCTGGTCGTTTGACGGCCAGTCGCTTGCCTTCGGCGCCGACGGCAAGTTGAAGAAGATCAGCGTTGCGGGAGGGACTCCGCAAGTGCTGGCGGACGGAGTCGCAAGCGAGAGCGGCGGTGGCACATGGAACGCAGATGGCACGATCCTGTTCTGCAAAGATCTGTTTGGCCCGATCTATCGAGTGGCGGCATCCGGCGGAGAAGTTTCTCCCGCGACCAGGCTGAAGGAGACGACCACTCGCACGACGAACCTTTCTTCCTGCCCGACGGCAAACATTTTCTTTACACCGTTTCCCGGGGGAATGCCCCTCCCGAAATCAGAGTGGGGGAACTCGACAAAGCACAGCAGGATGGCGTGGTCGTTGCCTTGGGGCAGATGCCGCAATTTGCATCGGGCACCCTGCTTGTTTCCCGCGAAGAGCACATTACGGCCCAGCGGTTCGACACCCGCGCGTGGAAAGTCTCGGGTGATCCGCAGACTTTAGGAAACGCGCGATATTTTTCAATCTCGACCAATGGCCTACTGGCGTATCACGAAAGTTCCGCTGAATCGGAACTTAAAGTCTTCGATCGCAGTGGCAACGTCATCGCGACGCCGGGTCCGCTTGCGCTTTATGGCTGGCCACGGTTCTCTCCGGATGGAAAATCGATTGCCGTCACGGTTGCCGACCCTAAATCGAGAACCGAAGATGTTTGGGTCTACGCCGTAGCCGGCGGGCCTCCTGCGCGCATCACCTTCGGACCAGAAAACATGAGTCCCACCTGGTCGCCAGATGGAAAGGAACTTGCGTACACCCACTTCGACGTCTGGTTCGTCCAGGGTGGGGGCAAGTGGTCGATCAGCCGACGGCGGCTGGATGGCAGCCGCGCCGAAGAGGCCATCTATTCGAATGACGCAGACGAGTTTGGGCTGCCGATAGATTGGTCGCGCGACGGGAAATTTCTTTCTATGCACTTGAGTACGAAGCAAGGTTTTTATTCGAATTGGGCTTTGCCGCTGGCTGGAGGCGCGGCATTTCGACCTGCGGCGACCGCCGGATTGACGGCCAGCGAATACGAAGGCAAGTTCTCTCCCGATGGGCGCTGGATTACGTTTTTCTCCTACGAAACCGGGCGGCCGGAAGTGTACGTAGTGCCATTTCCGGGGACAGGGTCGAAATCGCAAGTTTCCACTAGCGGCGGATGGCTGGCGCGTTTCGGCGGCAAGGAGTTGTTTTACGTGACGATGAGTAACCGGTTGATGGCGGCGCAGGTTCACACCCAGCCGACGTTCGGCGTCGACTCAATTCGACCGATGTTTCAACTGGATTTCCCTAACCTTCCAGATCGCACCGAGCCGTTGTACGACGTTAGTGCCGATGGCCAGCGTTTCGCCGTGCTCACTGGGGACCGCGCCAAAACCACAACCATTACCTTGTTGACGAATTGGCCGGCTGAACTGAAGAAATAAGGCTAACGACGGCAACTCACGAGTTGATTAGAGCAGTGCTGTTTCTTTGATCATCCGTCCTTCGGCAAAGCGGTTTAACCCGAGCTGCGCCACGTCCAACAGATCGGCTTTTCCGGTGAGGATCAAGTCGGAAAGAATTTTTCCAGTGGCAGGGGCATGCATGACGCCGTGGCCGCTGAAACCGTTGGCCAGATAGAAGCCGGGCACTTCGGGAGCCTCGCCGAGAATCGGGTGGTGGTCGGGAGTCATCTCGTACAGTCCGGCCCATGCTCGTTTCGGATTCACCGCCAGATTTTCGAAGACAGGGACGCGATCGGCGGCGCGGATGAGAATTTTCTCGATAAAACCAGGCTCAAAGTCGGTTTTGTATCCCGCCGTTTCTTCGGGATCATTCCACGCCAGGAGAAATCCCAGCGCCTCGGGACGAAAGTGAAAACCGTTGGACATATCGATGATCATGGGAGCACTGTGAGGAAATTGGTCAAACGGCTCGGTGGGCACCAGCATGCGGCGCAAAGGTTCGACCGGCATCTCCACCCCGGCCATTTTGGCGACTTCCGCTGCCCAAGGCCCGGCAGCGTTGACCACCCTACGTGTTGCCAGGACGCCGCGCGTGGTTTGAACCGTACTTACACCGGTTGAGTCGCATTCGATGCCAGTGACTTCCGTGTGCTTCCACAAAATGGCACCGTGGTCGACCGCCCAGGACGTGAAACCGACCATTGCGCTATAGGGATCGACGAAGCCATCGGTGGAACAGAAGCTGCCGCCCAGGATGTCATCGGAACGGAGTTGGGGGTAGAGGCTGCGAATCTCCTCTGCCGTGATCAGTCGGACATTCTTCAGCCCCAGCCCAATTTGTTTTTGGTAATTGGCTTGAAGATAGGCCAGATGTTTCTCGCAAGTAGCACAGAACAAGTAGCCTTGAGGGCGGTAGTCGGCGGGATATCCCAACCGCTCCTCGAAGCTGGCGTAAAACGGAATGGAATAAAGCGACATCTGGATGCTGGTGGGAGTGGAAAACTGGGCCCGCACACCGCCCATGCTCTTTCCTGTAGATCCCTTGCCCTGAGCCGACTCACGCTCGATGACCAGAACGTTCCTGCATCCCGCTGCGGTGAGATGGCAGGCGATGCTGGAACCAACGATTCCTCCACCGATGATCACAACTTCCGCGGTTTGCATGTGGGGACATTATTCCACGAGAGCGGCCATCGGTTTGTGACCACCGTCTCACCCAGCGCTTTGGTGCCTTGAACCCTTTCCGGCCTACCCGTAAACTTGAAACGATGCACGTGCATTTCGGCCATTCCGGGGGCGACAGAACCTCAAAGGTGTTGCAAGTTTCGCTCGCCGTGACGGTGGCCTACATTGTGCTGCTTGTGATCGCGGGGGTGCGGGCGCATTCCCTGGCGCTGCTCTCCGAAGCCGGCCACAATCTCACTGACCTGCTGGCCCTCCTGCTCTCGCTCGTAGCTGTGTATCTGCATGCGCGCCCCCCAAGCGCGACCAAGACTTACGGTTGGCATCGCGCGGGAGTGCTGGCTGCCCTGGTGAATGCGGGATCACTGGTGCTGGTCTCGTTTCTGATTTTTTACGAGGCATTCCGCCGGTTGCAACACCCGGAGCACGTCCGCGCAGGAGTGATGATCTGGGTGGCAGCCGCGGGTGTGGTGATGAACGGGGTCATAGCTTTGCTGCTTTATCGCTCGGACAATGACGTCAACATGCGCAGCGCGTTTCTCCATGAGATCGGGGACACAGTTTCAACTGCCGCTGTGATCGTGGGTGGTTGGGCGATCCTGGCAACCGGGCAGTACTGGATTGACTCAGCACTGTCGTTTGGAATTGGAGCATTGATCCTGTGGTCAGGCTTTGACATCGTGCGCGAGACCCTCAATATCCTGTTGGAAGGTACGCCGCGAGGAGTCAAGCTGCATTTAGTCGAAACTGCAATTCGCGCCGTGGATGGCGTCAACGATGTTCACGATCTGCACGTGTGGAGCATCGGCTCGGAGACGCGCGCTCTTTCCTGCCATATCTCGATAGCGGATATTCCACCTTCAGTCAGCGAACGCATCCTGCGCGATGTGAAGGAATGCCTGCATTCGGAGTTTCGGATCGATCACACCACAATCCAGTTCGAACACGTGATCTGCGAAGTAGCGCACGGGTGCGTGATTCCGGTGAGCGAAGGCGAGCACGGGCACGGGCACTGAGCTGGGCTTTTAGCGTTTAGCAATTAGTATTTAGTCCGGCGAGGGTCGTTCCGTTAAAGAATTGTGGGGTGGCTGGACACCAACTGCTAAATGCAAAAGCATCCTTACTTCTGACGTTTGTAAATTTCTTTTACCGTCTCAATCGTGTCCGCTTCTTCGGGCAGCTTATCCGGCCTTAGCCGGACAATTCGAGGGAAGCGAAGCGCATAGCCACTGTCGTGCCGATCAGAGCGCATCATGTTGTTGAAAGCGACCTCTAACACAATCTTCGGCTCGACAATCAAACGGAATCCTTGATCTTCAATCGTGTGCTCCAGGAACCATTTCGTCATCCCGTTGATCTCAGCATCGGTTAATCCTGAATAGGCCTTGCCGATGTTGACCAGTTTTTCTCCATCCCAGACCGCAAAGGTGTAGTCGCTGAGCACGCCGATACGTTTGCCGTGGCCATATTCCACGGCGGTGACGACAACGTCCAATTGCGCCAATTCGCGTTTTAATTTCAGCCATGATCTTCCGCGGCGGCCAGGCGTGTACGGCGACCCCGGATCTTTGATCATCAATCCTTCATTACCGCGGGCTTGGGCGGCCTCGAAGAGTTGATCGAGTTCCTGCGCAGACGACGCGTGAAGTACGGGTGCACGCAGCGCCTCAGCTGCAATGGCAGGTTCGGATGATTCCAACGGCAGCGCGCCTTGAGTTGCCTTGGAATGAATTTTCGCGGGAATCCGCTTGGCATCCAGCAGATTGTCCAACAGCTTTCCGCGCTCCCGCAGGGGACGATCGATGAGCAGTTCGCCTCCGGCATACAGAATGTCGAATACCAAATAAGCAACGGGCACTTGCCGCATGAGCCGTTGACTGACCTTCTTGCGTCCCAACCTCTGCTGCAACGCGCTAAACGGCAGTGCGTGGCTGGACTGGCTCGCATCACCAGTCAGATAACTCCAGGCAACAATCTCACCATCGAGAATAGCGTCCGTGGGCAAACCAGAGAGAGCGTCGGGCAACTCGGGAAACGACTCGGTAATGTCGTCGCGGGTGCGGGAGAAAAACCGCACTTCATTCGCGGAACAATGGGCCTGCGCACGAATCCCGTCATACTTGTCTTCGACCAAGGCATTCTGGAAATAGCTGAGCGCCTCTTCGGCCGATGCGGCAGGAGTGGCAAGCATGAAGCCGAGCGGATGGAACAGGCGCATTCGCGCGTCATTCAGTTTTCCGTTCACCGCGAAACGGAGCGTTTCTCCTACGTCGCCGAGCAGCATGTTGGCACGTTGCACTTCGGCGAGAGTCGCGGCGTAAGCTTTGGCAATGGCTTCCTCGACCAGGCTTTCTTTCAGACCGATCCGCAAATCGCCCGTCATGATTTTGATGATGTACTTGGCTTCGAGTGGCGTGACTTGTGAAAGCAATTCGCGCACGAGAACCGCTTTGGCCGTAGGACCACGGGCGCCAGCGATCTGACGAAAGCGGCTTTGGACTTCTGAGACGGTAAGTTCGGACGCCTCGCTGAAAGTTTGGCTGCCGAGCTTCTCTCGGCCCAGCCCCCTCGGCTCCGCTTGCGGCAGGCTCGCGGGGGTGTCCGTCCCTACGCGTTCAGGCAAGACTTCTGCCGCTACCGCCCCGAGATCGCCAAGCCGACGGTATGAAGCGGTCAATTCCTGCTGGGTTCTGCCGGAAAGTTCCTGCACCAGTCGCCACAGCAGCCTACCTCCGACTTGCAGCGTGGTTTCTTCCCAGATAGGGAACGGCCTGCCGGATAGAAAGACAGCCGAGACGGCGGCGTCTTCGAGGTTTGTCGCCGTCAGATAGTCGGCGACAATGGCGATCTTCTCCAGTTTCTTAGTGGTGGCGGCGATGCGCTCGCAAGCCTCAGACAGTCTCTTCATGCTCGTCGTCACTGGTCTCTAACCTGCTGCCTTGCTTCGACTTACCTCTATCCTACTTGGTCGACCTATGCGATACTCTAGAGTAGATTCCTGGATAGGCCGGAGATCATCAAATTCACATGCGTTTTTTGCGAACATTGTGGCGTTTTCTGGTGGCGGTTCAGCTTTTGCCAGCCTTGGAAGGCGGCGAGGAGACCTTAGTTGGCGGCCAAGCCGTGCTCGAGGGCGTAATGATGCGCTCGCCACATGCGTGGGCGATTGCCTGCCGCAAGCCTTCGGGTGCTGTTTCAATTCACAGCGAGCCGCTCGACCGTCTCTCGGAAAAGCATAAGTGGATGGGATGGCCGGTAGTTCGCGGTGTGATCACGCTCGGTCATGCCATGACTCTGGGATTTCGCGCACTGAAATATTCCGCGAATGTGGCTCTGGAGGAGCTGCAGCCCGCTGACCGGATCAGGCCGGAGAGGAAGAAGTTGGAAATCAGCGGTTGGGTGGCGACCGCCAATATTCTTTTTTCGGTTGGTTTTTTTATCTTCATGTATAAGTACCTGCCGCTGGTGGCGGCGACGGAGCTGAAAAAGGTTGACCCCGCCCTGGGCGGCCAGATCGTCTTCAATTTGGTTGATGGGGCCATCCGGCTGATTTTGTTCTTGCTGTTCATCTGGGCAACTTCGCTGTGGCCGGACATTCGAAGGGTGTACGAGTATCACGGAGCAGAGCACAAAACCGTGTTTGCCTTTGAAAATGGCGATCACTTGGACACCGCAGCGGTACAGAAATATTCGACATACCACCCGCGCTGTGGCACCAGCTTTCTGATGACGGTCATGATCATTTCGATCATGGTTTACATGCTGTTTCCAGTCACGACATTCTGGGCGCGATTCGCCCTGCGAATCGCCTTGTTGCCGGTGATTACCGGGTTGTCATATGAGATCATCCGGTTCGCCGCAAAACATCGGGGATCGCTCTTCGCCTTAATGACTGCGCCGGGTCTGTGGCTGCAGCGCATCACCACGCAGCCGCCATCCGACCCGCAGGCGGAATGCGCCATCGCCGCCTTGAATCAAGCCATGTCGCTGGAAAAGGAGCGCGGCGGGGAATTGGTGATTGCGTAGCGGTGCCCACCGCGAACCTGAACCGACACACGCGTAATATAGACAATAGGTTGCTAAACACTGGCCACGGATGACTGGCCACTTGCCACTTTATGTTTGAACGACTGGACCAAATCGAATCGCGTTATGAAGAGCTGACGCGGGCGCTGGCCTCGCCGGAGGTCATCAGCGACTCGGCGAAATACCAGAAGACCGCCAAGGCGCACAGCGAAATCACGCCGGTGGTGGAGAGATACCGTGAGTATAAGGACCTGAAGCGCGGAATCGCGGACAGCCGCACGCTGCTGAGTCAGGAGAAAGATCCGGAGATGCGTGCTTACGCGCAGGAAGAGTTGGACAAGCTGGAAGCTCGAGTGAATGGCGTGGAAGAAGAATTGAAAGTGCTGCTTCTGCCCAAAGATCCGAATGACGAAAAAGACGTCATTCTGGAGATCCGGGCCGGGACGGGAGGGGATGAAGCGACGCTCTTTGCCTCCGAGTTGTTCCGCATGTATTCGCGCTACGCGGAGACTCAGGGCTGGAAAGTGGAGGTGCTTTCCACCTCCGAATCCGGGGTCGGAGGACTCAAGGAAGTGATTGCCATGATCCAGGGCGATCGTGTCTACTCCCGCTTGAAATATGAAAGTGGAGTGCATCGTGTGCAGCGGGTTCCGAAGACGGAGCAGCAGGGACGCGTTCATACTTCGGCTGTAACGGTGGCGGTTCTGCCGGAAGCCGAGGATGTGGACATCAAGATTGATCCCAAGGATTTGCGAATCGATACGTTCTGCTCCTCCGGGCCCGGCGGACAATCGGTAAATACAACGTATTCTGCCGTGCGCATTACGCATGTTCCCACCAACACGGTGGTGAGCTGCCAGGATGAAAAGTCACAGATTAAGAACCGCGAGAAAGCGATGCGCGTACTGCGCTCCCGGCTTTATGAAATGGAAATGGAGAAGCAACAAGAGGCGCTGGCCAAAGAACGTAAAGCGATGGTCGGCAGCGGGGATCGCAGCGAAAAGATTCGCACCTACAACTTTCCGCAGAACCGTGTCACCGATCATCGTATCGGCTTGACCATCCACCAGCTTCAAGAAGTCATGGACGGAAAACTCCAGCCCCTGGTGGAGGCCCTGGTGACGCACTTCCAGGCTGAGAAACTCAAGCAGGAAACGGCCACCGCAATTTAATCCAGAAAAAACAAAGGCCCCTCGCTATTGCGAGAGGCCAAGGGGTTTCGGGCTTTCCGCCCAGGGTCCCGAAGTTATCGTTGTGGAGTAGTAGTGGTGGCCAACTGCTCCAGATCATTCTTCAGCAAGCTGACTTCGACGCGGCCACCGCTGGTCCGCTTCTTGCCTTCTTCGGTGCTGGCGGTTGTGCTTGGCACTGGAGCGTTGCCCATGCCGACCACATAGATGCGATACACAGGTATGTCATGGTTCAATACAAGGTAGCGAACCACGGAATCGGCCATTTTCTGTGAAGCCGCAATCGCCGCCTGCCCGCGGCCGGACGAGAAGCCCTGCACTTCGATGATGTAACCGCGCTGGCTCTTCAACGGCGTCGCCAGATCATCGAGGGCGGCTTTGGCATTCTTGCTCAACACCGCCTGTCCCGGCCGGAAGCGAATTTCAGTCTGGTTGGTGGCTTTGTACTGATCGATGTTGCCGACCACCTGCTCCACAGTCGTAATGCGGGTGCTGGCCTGGGTAGCCGTCTGCTGCGCCAACTGAGCCTTATTGCCGGCGTCGATGGCATGCTGATCAGCTTCGTTCGCCTTGGAGGAGGCGAGCTGAATGCCCTGCTGCGCGCGCGCATCCACGTCCTTGATCATCTTGCTGTTTGCGGCGGTGAGCTCATCGAGCTCATTCAGGCGATCGCGAATCGGCTGAGTCTGCCGCTGCACATACTTTTTGCGGGCAAATGGATTCACGCGGCCCCAGAAGCCCTCGCGCGCCGGTGGCTGCAGGGGCTTGCCGGTGGCGCTGGCTTGCGCACCCTGGTCAGAAGATGCAGTCTGCGCCGGCTGCGCGGTTGCAGTTTGGTCCTGAGAGGTAGAGCTCGTTTGCGCGAGCGCTGGCAAGGCCAGCACAAAAGCGACGAGCAAAGCAACGAGTGCACGATTCTTCATTTCAAATTCCTCCGTCGAAAGCTTTGGCAAGCTTTCCACCACGCCATGGCGGGCGCGTCGCGATTTCTGAAAAAGTCCGAAAAGTAATGCCCGAGAATTGACTATGTGTGAAAGGTCAAACATCAGATTCCCGCAACCTACGTATCACATTGAATGCCAAACGATCAGCCAACTAAGTACTTATTTTACAGCAAGATTAGCCCCTTGCCATAGCAAGAATATCCGCAAAAAATTCAGGTTTTGAGTAATTTTGACGAAAGCTGGCATAAAAGCTGCAAGGAGATCGAACCAAAGACCCCCTGACTCTTCACTTAGAGCGCCTATCACCTCACAAATATTGCGCGAACCAGGAAACCAGGATTCGCGGGAACCGGCGTAACTTAAGCACTGCAGTAGCGGCTAATTCTTCGAGCAATATTTCTGGTACTGGTCATAAATGTAGTGGTCTGTCATGCCGGCGATGTAGTCGCAGATGATCCTGGGCAACGGCGCCTCTGCAGCCTTTTCGTGATGGCTGGAGGGCAGGCAATCTGGCTTGTCCATCCAGAACTCAAACAGGTCCCGAATGATCCGCTCGCCGTCTTTTTTCTCTGCATCGAGCGCCGGGCTGTAGTAAAGCGTATCGTAGAGAAAGTTTTTTGCCTGGCAGCGTTGCTTTTCCATTTCAGCGCTAAAGCCGACCAGCCTGCCACTGTGAGCACGCACATCTTCAACGGTGTGTACGCCGGCCGATTGGATGTTCAACCGCGTGTTGCGAATCAGATCGGTGACAAAGCAATCTAGCATACGCTTGAGAGCTTCATTAAACTTGAGCTTTTCCATCACCGTCGGCCATCGTTTGTCGGCTTCCTGATACAGAGAATCAAAGCCCGGCACTCCGGCGCGGACTTGTTCCAAAGTAAGCAGACGGGCCTCGTAGCCGTCATCGAGGTCAGCGGCGAGATAGGCAGCTTCGTCGGCGAGATCGATGAGCTGGGCTTCCAGAGGCGGCCGCTGATCAAGCAGATACTCGGCCAATTCGGGAAACTGATTGGCATCGTAGTCGTGCGAGTGTTTGATAATTCCTTCGCGAACCTCGAAGGTCAAATTGAGTCCGCGAAAGGCGGCATAGCGCAACTCAAAATCTTCGACGATACGGAGGGCATGCAGGTTGTGGTCGAAAAAATAGCCATGCTCACGCATGACCGCATCCAGCGCCTTTTCACCAGCGTGACCGAACGGGGGATGGCCCACATCGTGAACCAAAGCCAGTGCTTCCACCAAGTCAACATTCAATCCTAACTGGGCGGCGATGGTGCGCGCGATCTGCGCGACTTCAAGCGTATGCGTCAGGCGATTACGGAAATGATCGGAGTAGCGGCGGGTGAAAACCTGGGTTTTGGCCTCCAGGCGGCGAAACGCGCGGGAATGTATAACCCGGTCGCGGTCACGCTGAAAATCGTTGCGGTAGGGATGCGGTGGCTCAGAATAACGGCGTCCGCTGGACTGCTCGGCCCGTACCGCGTACTCGGCGAACATAATTGAAGTCTAGCAGAGCAGGTTACTCCGGCTCGCACGTTGTGATGATCCAGAAGCGGATCTCTTCATCGGTTAATTCATCTTCACGCGGCTTTACTGATTGAGATTGTTGGTGTGGGTCAGCGTCGCATATATCCCCTGCATGAATTCATGTTCTGCGGGGACAGCGTCGGGAGCGAACCACGGCTTCCATAAGTCGGGCAGGCCAGCGCTTGCCACATCCTTTTCGCTCCTGCCGGCGGCAATTTCCTGCCGCACGAGCGCGACGGTCTCATTCAGCAGTTGGACAAATTGCGCGAGGTCATGGCGATTCGACGGTTCACTGTGCCCGGTGATGATGATCGTGTCGTCGTTGATCCTGTCGAGCACGGCAGAAAGCGAGTGGATGACTCCCTCTATATCAGCACTGCCGATCACGCTGGCCTTGCCGAGGAAAATGTCTCCGACAGCGACCACATTTGCCTGCGCAAAGTAAACGACCGAGTCGCCATCCGTGTGGCCGTTCGCGTAATGATCGAGTTCGACATCTTCCCCAGCGAAGTGAATGGTCACCATGTCGCGAAAAGTAATAACCGGCCAAGCGCGCTCGGGATAGGGACCGATTGGTGTCTTCGACCAGAAGGGAGTCTGCTTGGTCATCAACCGCTTTCGGACGTTTTCCTGCGCCACAATGGTCGCTTCGGGACCGTAAATCGCATTACCACCAACATGGTCGTAATGCCAGTGCGTGTTCAAAAGAAACTTCACTGGGCGCTTTGCCATACCGTCCAGGGCCTTTTGAATTGCCGGATTTGCAGCGGGCTCCGGATGATCCACCAGCAGGTAACCCTCGGGACCCGCAAGTACAACGATGTTAAATGGGGCTTGCGGCGTGCGAATTTGAATAAGTGTGATGTTGCCGCGTACTGGAAGGACCTCAGTCTCCGCCTTCGTAAAGTCAGATTCACCGGGCTGGAGCCATTGAGCAGATATCGGGGGGCACGCAAACAGCACACTGAGGATTACCGATACGCGGACAACAGTTTTCACCGGACGTCCATCAGAGTTATACGATTTGTTTGCCACGATGGACTCCTCTCTCGATCTCGATGGGTCACCTTACTTTCAGCACTACTTTGCCAAAATTCTTGCCTTGTGCCAGCAACCGGTAGGCATCTTGTGCTTTTTCGAGCGGGAACACTTCTCCAATGACCGGTCGCAAATGTCCCTGCGAGATCCACGCTGAAAGCTGACGCCATGCCTGGTCCATGAGCTTGCGGTTGGCGGAAAGATAGGTCAGCCACAAGCCGTGCACACTCGCACCCTTTGCGTACAGCAGCCGTGTGTCGAGCTCGGCTTTCTCCCCGGTGGCGCTGCCGTAGACTATGACCCGTCCGAAATCTCGCAGGCAGCGAACGCTTTTGGCCACGTGCTCTCCGCCCAACATTTCAAACACAGCATCCACGCCTTCGCCATGAGTCAGGTCCTTAATCGCTTCTTCGTAATCTTGCTGCTTGTAATTGATGGCGTGCTGCAGGCCAAGCTTCCTAACCCGCGCCAGCTTTTCGTCTGATGAGGAGGTTCCGTACGTTTCCAGCCCAAGCAATTTGCCAATTTGAACCGCAGCCGTTCCAACGCCGCCAGCGACAGCGTGAATTAAGACTCGCGGCGCGGCGGCACCGGGCTGGGCCTCCGCCAATCCAGCTTTCCAATATGCGAAATATGCGGTGAAATAGTTGACCGGGAAAGCGGCGGCTTCCTCCGCGCTCCAGTTTCGCGGCACAGGCCACAAAAGTTCGGAGCGTGCGGCCGTGCGTTCGGCGAATGCTGCCCATTGGGTGTATCCCATAACGCGGTGATCATCTTCTTGCCGAATACCGCAGAATTCGCGGCCGGCAATTAAGGGTGGCTTCGGAGTTCCCGGGTAACCGCCATGGGCGCTCATAACGTCGGCGAAGTTGAGTCCGCCCGCTTGGACCGTAACAAGTTGCTGGCCGGGGTTCGGCGCCGGCTCGGGCATTTTGCGGATCTCAAGCACCTCGGGCCCGCCAAAGCGCGTAATCACGAGAGCTTTCATGCCAGCAGTCTACCAGTGCGCGGGGGCGGTGCTGCTCAACGCACAGCTGATCACACTCTGCCGTGACCTGAGTAACCCTTCATTGTTCACAGGAGGTATATACTTCAGTCGGTACAAATTCCCGGTTTGTTTTGCCTGCCGGGGGCGGAGCACCGTTTATAGAGGCTGTTTGTTTTTTCATAAGCTCCGCATACGACCGTTGGCCGGGCACGTTGCGGGTATGAAGGCCGGCGGGGAGCTGGAGCGCGGCTGGATTCGCCAGTTCCGGGGAGGTTCCGTATGGACCTGGTAATTGTTCGTGTCTTATTTGTGATCTTTGTTGCGGTTACCTGCTATCTCATCCAACCGTTCGGCATCACTCCAAGACTGTACGCTGGAGTAGCGGGCGGGCTGCTGGGCGTTGCCATAGTCATATTTGAATGGCGGCTTCGGCTGGTGAGCCTTAAGCGTCTCATCGGCGCCGCTATTGGCAGCGTTTTGGGAATTGTCGGCGCTTACCTATTTGCGCTGGTTATCCGCAACAGCATTCCTTCAGGTCCAACCCAGAGCTTTCTGCAGATTATGGTCATGCTGCTGATGGCCTACGTCGGCCTGATTGTCGGGGCCAACAAGGGCGATCTTCTAAATCTGGCTGCCTTGGGTGGAATCTTCGGCGGGGAAAAGCAATCGAAGAAGAGCTACAAGATCCTTGACACCAGCGTGATTATCGACGGCCGGATTGCCGATATTGCGGAGACCGGTTTCCTGGATGGCACCCTGGTAATCCCCCAGTTCGTACTGCGCGAGCTGCAACTGGTGGCCGACTCGGCTGATTCTTTGAAACGCAACCGCGGCCGCCGGGGATTGGACATCCTGCAGCGTCTGCAAAAAGTTGCTTCTGTGCAAATCCAGATCGTGGAAGATGATTTTCCCACGGTCCGCGAAGTCGATCTGAAATTGATTGAGCTGGCCAAGCTCTACGAAGGCAAGATCATCACCAATGATTTCAACCTCAATAAGGTGGCGCAACTTCAGGGCGTCGAGGTGCTGAACATCAACGAGCTGGCGAATTCCCTCAAACCCATCGTGCTGCCCGGCGAGACCATGAAGGTGTTCATCCTCAAGGAGGGGAAAGAATACAACCAAGGAGTCGCCTATCTGGACGATGGAACCATGGTAGTGGTGGATAATGCCCGCAAAATGATCGGGAAAACCGTCGATATTTCGGTGACATCGGTTCTGCAGACCACGGCGGGAAAAATGATCTTTGGCAAGTGGGATGAACGGGCTGCGCCGCGCACCGAATCACGACCGGCAGTGATGGTAACCACCCTCGCCGCGGTGCCGAATCCCGAGGTCAAGAAACCGATCCTGGCAGACCAACACGGGGAATGAGGGCAGCAGACGCATTTTCGGGCCCACTGAAGACAGCAACGTCGGAAGTGTGCGACCAGTAATGGGACGCATTCGACCGACAGCGAAATGTTGTCAGCGGGAGAGCGGTAACACAGCTCGTACCGTGCCATCTTCCAAGTCGCTCTGGAATTGGAAGCCGAGTTTCTCGCAGATGGCCAGCATGTCACGATTTTCGGAAAGAATGATTGAGACAACTTGCTGCAGCTTTTCATCGCGAGCCACCTGGATCAGCCTGCGATAAAGCTCGGTACCGATTCCCAGGTGTTGATGGCGATCGTCGACCAGCACGGCAAGCTCGGCCTCATTTCGTCCGCGCAATTTGCTGAGGCGGCCAATAGCAATGATCTCCGCTGTTTCGTCTTTTTTCTTACTCTCAACCACCAACGCTATCTCACGTTCGTAATCGATGAAACAGATTCGCGTCAGGCGCTCGTGCGCGGTGCGTTGGCTTAGCTTCAACGGCTGGAAGTAACGCAAGTAAACACTGCGTTCGGAAAGGGCCTCGTGCAATCGAATCAGCAGTGGTTCGTCCTCGGGACGGATCGGGCGGATGGTCACCGCTTGGCCGCTTTTCGTGGTCCAAGGCTGAACGTATTGAACCGGATAAGGACGAATCGCCAGCTGAGGCAGTTCGTTGGCACGGACGTTCGGGCCAGACACCACAACACGCGCGTCCAGGGCCAGCAGTCGTTCGGGAGAGGCCAGGAGCGGATTGATATCGATCTCCTGAATCCACGGCTGCTCGACCACCAGCTGGCTGAAGCGCACCAGCAACTCGTCCAAGGCGGATAGATCAATCGGCTTTCGCCCACGCACTCCCTGCAATGCCTCAAACACTTTGGTTTGCTCGAGCATGCGGCGTGCCAAAGTCGTATTCAATGGCGGCAAGGCCAACGCACGGTCTTTAAAGACCTCAACCAATTGGCCCCCCGCTCCGAACAACAGCACCGGACCGAACTGAGGATCAACGCTGCTGCCCAGGATCAATTCGTATCCGTCGAGCTTCACCATGGGCTGCACGGTGACTCCGAGGAAGTGGCCGGCTCCAGCCTTTTCAAGGACAGATTGTTTGATCTGGCGATATGCTGCACGGACCGCCTCGGGATCCCGTAGATTCAGTTGCACGCCATCGACGTCGGTCTTATGGGTGATCGTTTCGGAGAATAATTTCAGGACGACGGGGTATCCGATCTGCTGCGCCTGATCAACCGCCTCATCTTCGGTCACGGCAGTGACCGTTTCGACAACCGGAATGCCATAACTTGTGAGCAGTTGCTTCGATTCAACCTCGGTGAGAATCGTGCGTCCGGCATGTCGGGCACAGCTCACGATATGTTCCGCGCGGTCACGATCCGGGCCGGTTTCTGCGGCTAGGCGCAGCACCGGCGTTTCGTAGAGTCCACGGAGGTTGTAGCTGTAGCGCCACATGTAGCAAAAGATCTTGGCAGCGGTGTCAGGAAATGGGTAGGTAGGAATGCCTGCGCCATGAAGGATATCAATGCCGGCGGCCATTTCCGGTCCGCCCATCCAGCTGGCGATGATCGGTTTCCCTGTGGTTTTAGCGTAGGCCGTCAACCGATCCGCGGTTTGCGAGGGCTCGGACATGCCTTGGGGACAGAGAATCGCGAGCAGACCATCGACATTAGCGTCGTTAACTACGAGGTCGACAACTTTCCTGTAGGTGTCGGGAAGGGCGTCGCCGAGAATATCGACTGGGTTGTTGTGGCTCCAATGGGGCGGCAATAGTTGATCGAGTTGCGCCACAGATTTCTCCGAAAGTTGAGCAAGCTGTCCGCCATTAGCGATGACGGAATCGGCTGCCAGCACACCCGGTCCACCCGCATTGGTTACCACGGCCAAACGAGGGCCACGCGGACGCGGCTGCTTGGCCAGCACCTCAGCCATGTAAAAGAGATCACCTATGGTATTGACGCGCAATACACCACATCGCCGGAACGCCGCTTCCAAGACCTCATCGCTTCCGGTCAGCGAGCCAGTATGCGACGCAGCGGCGTGCGCCGCGGCTTGTGTGCGGCCGGCTTTGATAACGATGATTGGCTTGGTTAGTGTGACTTCGCGCGCGGCAGAGAGGAACTTCCTGGCATCGCCCACCGACTCCATGTACATCACAATGCTGTGGGTTCGCGGGTCGTTTCCCAGATAATCGATCAGGTCGCCCCAGCCCACATCCAGCATCGATCCAACCGAAACAAACGCGCTGAAGCCGACCATTTCCTTCTGGCACCAGTCGAGAACCGCAGTGCATAAGGCGCCGCTCTGGCTAATGAAGGCCACATTGCCCGGCCGCGCCATGTGCGGAGCGAAGGTGGCATTGAGCCCGCTGATGGGATTCATGATTCCAAGGCAATTCGGTCCGAGCAGGCGAACTCCGGTGCCGGCAAGGCGTTCCAGAATCTGCCTTTCGAGTTCTTCGCCTTGCGGGCCGTGTTCCTTGAATCCGGCGGAAATGACAATGATCCCGCGCACGCCAGCCTGGGCGCATTCCGTGACGATCCCGGGAACAGCAGCCGCCGGGGTGACGACTACAGCTAGGTCCACGCGCTCAGGAATCGCGCCGATGTGCGGGTAGGTTTTAATGCCCAGCACACTGGCATATTTGTCACTGACTGGATAAACCGTCCCTCCAAACGGGCTGCTGACCAGGCTCCAAACCACTGCCCGCCCAACGCCCCCTTGCCGCTCGCTGGCGCCGATGACGGCCACGCTACGCGGAGCAAACATGCTATCGAGCGGGTGACCCTCGGAACGGAACACATCATGAGCGCGATCCTGCGTGGGTGGCCTGTTCACTTTGTTGACCGGCTTTGTGGCGCTCATAAAAGATTTAGTTTAAGACAGAACCGGGAAGTAGTCTGCGATGAAGATCACAGGCAAAATCGGTTGGGAAATGGGCCTCATCCCGGATGTTGCTCAGTCTGTTTCCCCAGCGGGATGCGAAGAAGTGACACTGGTGCCGCAAAGTTACAGCGAATTCCCGACATACAGAGCGGGCAATTTGTAGTAACATTCCCCCCATCAAGCCTGCCTTCGGGCAGTGTGGGGTTTGCGTGACGGCTCCTCCGTCACAGTTCCGACTCGGAGGTTTTCATGGACGATCGGGCCCTGGGTAAGTCTTCAAGCACTGCGGTTAGTTCTCAGTCTTCCCCTTCGGTACGTGAAAGTCGCGGCGTGTGGGTTCTTACTGCCTACGGCATTTCGGGATTGGTGCTGTTTGGCGTTCTGATTTATTACTTTTCGACCTACGTCACTCACTAGCGCTTTTGGCTAGACTGGCTAAGTCTTGATTAGCTAGCTGCTGTGTGCTCGGAAGAAACGGCCTCGCTCTGGGCATGAGCTCGGGAGCCCGATTCCGCCCGCGCCAACTCAAGATCGCGATGAAGCACGTCGAGGATCACCATCGGCAGCTCTTTTCCCCATTCGTCCAATTCGTCTTCCGTCCAATTGCCGTTTAAGCGGATGGAGTCGGACAAATCCTCGGGAAATGCCAGGCGGTACTCGCCTTCGCGCTCCAGAATGTCTCCGATTTCGCGACCGGTCGCCAAATCGTAGACGCGGCGGCGGGACCGTCCATTGTCATTGATGAAAGCCAGCAACACTTCGCCATACTCCTCGAAACTGGGGCGGTAATACCAGGCCTGATTGGCCTCAAATTTGGGATGCGGCCTGCGGCGCTTCGGTGCTGCTACGGTTTCAACCGGTTTATCGTGAGTGGGATCGTGGTAAAGGATGCGTTGGCAGGAGTCGCAGAATACGATTTCGCTTGCGGCACGAACCTCGTTGTAAGTCTGAGGGCGAAGCATTACCTGGCAAGCCAGGCATTTGTGATCGCGAACTTCAGAAATACCGGTCCCGCGATGCTTGGAGACCCGATCGTAATGACGCAGCAGATCGGGGTTTACACCAGAACGCAATCCATCGCGGCGGGAATTCCATTCCGCAAGCTGCTTTTCATCTTCCGCGGTGCGCAGCCGGGCCTCGGCCTTCTCTTTCTCGATTTCGGCAGTTTCTTCTTTCAACTCACGCTCGGCCGCTTTGAGATCTTTTTCTCGCGCTTCGGAATTGACCATCAGCTCGAGAATCCGGTCCTCGTTGATACGGATATCCTGTTCGGCAAACTGGATCTCGTGCAGCAGCGCTTTGTATTGCTCGTTGGTTTTAACTTCGAGCGATTGATCGCGATATTTGGAGATTTTCTGTTGCAGGTCCTGAATGGCGGTTTCATATTTGCGGCGGGCGGCTTCATCCGCTTTGATAGCAGCTTTGGCGTTTTCGAGTGCGGCCCTGGTGGCGGCCAGCTTTGCCTCAATTGCCGCCACGCGTTTCGGCAAACCTGCGATTTCGTCTTTCAGGCGCAGGATTTCCCGGTCGGCATTCTGGAGTTCGATAAGCTTCTGAACGTCAGGGAGCATCTTCGAGACTAAGTTGATTTTAGCACGCGCAGAGCGGGCAAAGACCGCATGATGTTGCCAGATCACGACAGGGGTTGGGCTTGGTGGGACGAGGCTGCTCGCGACTTTACGCTTCCCCGATCCGCGGGCCTTGCTGGAAATGATATTGCAAGATTTTGGTGGCCAGTGCCGGGCTCATAGCGGGGGTCTCGGCCTCGATGGTGCGGACGACCTGGCCGCGGCACAGAACTTCGGTCGAGGCCAGCCCGGCAATTTCCGCCGGCAATACCAGGTTGATTTCCAGTTGAACATTCGGGGCAACGCGATCTTCTGCCCGGAATAACATCCCCGAACGGCTGATGTTTTCGGTCGTTCCCATTCGCCAATCCTGGTGGCCGATTTGGCGGTAACGCAGCGGCAAATTGAGCTTGAAACGCTGCGCACGAAACGGAGCTGCCTTTTCAGAATCAGCTTGAGCTGAACGAGCGGACATGGCAGCCTCCTGAGGTTGCGGCGCATCCAGAGCCTGCCGCACTCGGGCCCGCAGTGCCGGCAGAGTAAAAGGTTTTTGCAGCAGATTGATGCCCTCATCCAGCGTGCCATTATGGCCGATGGCATTTTCGGTATAGCCGGACATGTAGAGCACCCGGGTTTCTGCTCGCATTGCCGTAATGCGCTGCGCCAACTCGCGGCCGTTCATGCCTGGCATGATTACATCAGTGAGCAGAAGATGAATCGGACCCGAGTGAGCCTTTGAGATTTGTAAGGCGATGTTGGGATCTGCGGCTTCAAACACGGTGTACCCCTGGGCTTGCAGAAATTGCTGGGTGAGCTCCCGGACCGTGCTCTCATCTTCAACCAGAAGGATGGTTTCCTGGCCGTGGACGGCTTCGGTCACAGCGGCGGCCGGTTGGGGAGCAATGATTTCTCCGGCTGCGCTTACGCGGGGGAGATAAACCTTGAAAGTGGTGCCCTTGTTGAGTTCGCTGTAAACCCAAATATAGCCGCCGCTTTGCTTAACGATGCCGTACACGGTTGAGAGACCCAATCCGGTGCCTTTGTGCCCCTTGGTGGTAAAGAACGGCTCGAAAATGTGAGTCTGGGTCTCGGCATCCATCCCCATGCCAGTATCGCTGACGGCGATCATTACGTATTCACCGGGCTCGACTCCGGCGTGGGTGCGGGCGTAGCTTTCATCCAGCCTGGCGTTGGCGGTCTCGATTACAAGATTTCCGCCGTGGGGCATGGCATCGCGAGCGTTGACCGCGAGATTCATGATCACCTGCTCGATTTGGCCAGGATCGGCTTTCACCAATCCAAGATCTCCGCCCGGAACCATGACCAGATCGATGTCCTCCCCAATCAGGCGTGTGAGCAGCTTCAGGTTTTCTGTAACTACCGTGTTCAGATCGAGCAGCTTGGGCGCCAGCATTTGTTTGCGGCTAAAGGCGAGCAACTGAACGGTAAGCGAAGTGGCCCGTTTGGCGGCCTTGGCGATCTCCTGGGCGGGGCCGCGCACTGCCGGATCCGGACCGATGCGTTCGAGCAAAAACTCGCAGTAGCCGGAGATCACCATGAGCAGATTGTTGAAGTCGTGCGCGATGCCGCCGGCTAGGCGTCCCACGGCTTCCATTTTCTGGGCTTGCCGCAGTTGCTGTTCCAGGACGCGGTGCTGGGTAATGTCTTCGGCGAAAAGCTCAAAGAAGGGCCTATTCTTTTCGTCGTGAATAGTGCGCCCGGAGAGTCGCACGAAGATGGTGCTGCCGTCCTTGCGAAGCCACTCGGCAACAACGCCGGTGAAGCGCTGTGAGGAGCGGAAATAATCGGCCGCGGTGAACCACTGTTGCGACTCGGCATAAAGCGTGGGCAAGCTCCGGCCTACCAAGTCGGAGGCAGAAGCGTAGCCCAACATGGTAACCAGCGCAGGATTCGCGCTCAGAAGTTTACCCGTAGCATCGCAGCGGCAAATGCCGTAAGGAGCGTTGGTCACCAAGGAGCGGAAATTTACTTCCGAGCGCCGCAGCCCCTCCTGCGCCGAGCGCAGCGCGGCGTTGAACCAACAGATAAGCAACGCCACAAAAACAAACAAAAGCAGATGTATGATGGCCTTGCGATATTCGGCCGGGGAGTGTCCTCCGGCAAGTGAGAAGTAGCTGCTTACCGTTAAGGCAAATGATGTCGCAACTAAACCGGGTTTCCAGCCGCCGTACCAGGCGCTCACCATGATGGCGACGGCAAAAACCAACAAGCGGCTTTCCACCAGGTCGGAGAGCATGAGCGCAGGAATCAGGGCAAGAATTACGCTGAGAATGGCGACGCCGTATCTCAGGACCGGCGCCCGGGACGGAGAGATGTGACGTGTGCGGAATAGGGGGAGCCGCATACAAACCCAATCTATTTCCCGCAATGGCACTGGGCGAGTTACGGGAGTGCATGCGGGCAGGGGCAGGTGGGCGCTGGCCAGAAGGACAAGCCCGTAAGGACGAAGGCGTGCGCTGAAGATACAACCAAGCGGCTTTGCGGATAGCCGGTCCGGGGTGCGCAATTTTTCTAGAATCCGAACCAACACTGGCAACTATCAGGCGGTCGGCATTAGCATTGCCTTCCAAGAGCTATGAACATCGGCTTGTTTGGCGGTACCTTTGATCCTATCCACCTCGGCCACACGGCATTGGCACGCGCCGCCATGGATCGTTGTGAGCTAGGGCAAATTTATTTCGTTCCCGCCAGTGTTCCGCCGCACAAACGACCGGAATCCCCGGCATCGTTTTTTGATCGCTATGCCATGGTGGCGCTGGCGACCATCGGCGAGAAACGTTTTTTGCCGTCGCTGCTGGAGGCGCCGGGAACCGCTTTGCCACAAGTCGGCGGCAAGAAGAGCGGCCAGGCCGTCCCGAGCGCAAACTACACGATTGACACCGTGCGGCGCCTGCGACCCATGCTGAAGAAGGCTGACCGCTTGTTTTTTCTGATCGGGATTGACGCCTTCCGCGAGATTGCGAAATGGCATGAAGCGGAAGCGCTGCTGCGCGAGTGCGAGTTTATCGTTGCCAGCCGGCCGGGATATTCTTTAGCGGACGTCGCGAATGCCTTGCCGGATGCGTTGCGCCCCAAAGCCGAGGTGACCAAGCCTTTCTCCAAACAGCCGGCCAGAGGCGACCTGGTGCTGCCCGGAGTGAGCATCCACTTGCTGGAAAACGTGCAGCAGAACATCTCGGCAACTGCCATTCGTGAGGCTGTTTCCGCCAAGCGTGTATTGACCAGGTTCGTCGATCCCGCGGTGGCGGAGTACATCAAGAAAATGGAGCTATATAGGAGCCGTTAGCTGTTGGTGCCTGGTCGTTCGCAAACCCCAACTCCGCTAGAATGGAAGCCGGACGGCCAAAACAAGCGACTGAGGACGAACGTCCACTGATTGCATGAAAAAGAACGACCTGAAGCGACAGGTAGCTGAAGCGATCATCGCCTGCCAGGAAAAAAAGGCAGAAGAAATCACCATTCTTGAACTGGAAAAAGGATCGGGAGCGTTTACCGATTATTTTGTGGTGTGCAGCGGAACGAATCCGCGGCAAATCCAGGCGATCTCCGATGAGGTGGAAGAGCGGCTGAAAAAATCCGGGATGCGTCCCACCCACGTCGAAGGCTATAAGCAGGCGGAATGGGTACTCCTGGACTACGTGGATTTCGTGGTGCATGTTTTTTCGGAGAAGTCGCGCCGGTTTTATGATCTGGAGCGACTTTGGAAATCGGCCAAGCGGCTGGAGTTGTCTGACTTGACGCGCGCCAGGACGCGGCGAAGCATGACGCGCAAGCGAGCGTAGGGCAATGACAACAATCACGCCAGTGGGTGACGTGCAAAAATCGCCTTCGGATTGGGGTTCGTCATACCGCCTGATCGCTTCCGAGAAGTGGAAGGCGAAGTCGGCGGCGATGGGGCGCGATGTCACCGAGGCACTCGTGGCATACGCCAACCCTCAACTAGGCATGAAAGTACTGGATTTAGCCAGTGGCACAGGAGAGCCGGCAATCGCGGTTGCATCGCGAATCGGACCGGAAGGACATCTCACTGCCCTGGATGTGAGTTCCGAGCTTTTGCAGATTGCTAGTGATCGAGCTCAACAACGCGGGCTAACGAATGTCAGTGTTCGACAGGCCGACGCGCACCATCTCCCTTTTCCGGATGCAACCTTCGATCTTGTTACCAGCCGCTTTGGCGTGATGTTTTTCGAAGACGCTGTGGGGGCGCTGGGCGAAGCCAACCGCGTGCTTAAGCCTGGCGGCCGAGCGTGCTTTCTGGCTTGGGGGACGTTCGAGCAGCCATTCTGGCAAAGCACCATGGGCGTTGTTGTCGAACACATCGGCGGCCCAGCGCTGGTTCCGGGCGGTCCGGATCCATTCAAGTTTGCCCAAAGCGGCAGTCTCTCTTCCGCGCTGCAGCAAGCGGGTTTCCGCGAGATCGAAGAGCAAACCAGACAAATTCCCTGGACCTGGCCCGGGACTGCGGAGGAAGTCTGGGAGCAAGCGCGTGCAGTCGCCACGCCGTTCCTGCCACTGCTGGACCGGATTCCAGCCGATAAATGGGATGAGATCAACCGGGATGTTCATCGCGCTATAAATTGCTATCGTGACGGCGACTGCATCAAATTTGGCGCGCTGGTAACGCTGGCGTCGGGCAGGAAAATTAACCACCAAGGGCATGAAGTTACACCGGGTAATTTGCGTGGTACTGAACCATCGCGTCCTTAGTGGCTCTTCCCATGAAAATTAAAATCGCATGGATCGGCAAGACCAAAGAGCCTTCCATTCAGATTCTCACCGACGAATACCTCAAACGCCTGAACCGCTATGCCGACGTGGAGGCTTCTGCTCTCAAAGACGGATCAGCTTTGCTGCGGCTGTGTGCGCGCGAAGCACGTCCGAGATATTCACTGGTTTTGCTCGATGGTAAAGGAAAGCAGTTTTCCTCAGAAGAATTCGCGAGTTGGCTGGCAGACTATCAACATCGCCACTCGATGCCGCTGTTATTTGCGGTGGGACCGGCGGATGGTTTCAGCGACGAAGCGAGGCAGGCGGCCGGGTTCCTACTTTCGCTGGGCAAGATGACCTTAGCCCACGAGCTCGCCCGAGTGGTACTGCTGGAGCAACTCTATCGCGCATTCACAATTCTGAAAGGACATCCTTACCATTTGGATCACTAGCACTTCACGGATGCTGTATGAGTACAATCGAAACCACCCAACAACATGCCAGACGTTCGCCGTGGGTTGATCATTGTCAATACGGGGCCAGGAAAAGGCAAGACGACTGCGGCCATGGGAACCGCGTTGCGCGCCGTCGGCCAAGGCATGCGCGTGCTGATGCTGCAATTTCTGAAAGGCTCGTGGCATTACGGGGAACTCGATGCCGTGCAGGCCTTCGGCGATAAGTTTGTGATGAAGCAGATGGGGCGCGGGTTTGTGAAAGTAGGCGCGGAAAAGCCTGATCCCGAAGATGTTCGTATGGTTGAGGAGGCATGGGCGGAAGCGGAGCGCGCGATCTTGTCGGCCGAGTGGGACCTGGTCATTCTGGATGAGATCAATTATGCGATCAGCTATGGCATGCTCGATCCCGCACGAGTGGCAGAGGTTCTCAAGAAAAAGCCGGAGATGATACACGTGATTCTGACGGGCCGAAACGCGCATCCCACAATTGTCGAACTTGCTGATACAGTAACAGAGATGCGCCAGGTGAAGCATGCTTACGAGAAAGGCGTGATGGCGCAAAGGGGCATCGAGTATTGAGTTGAACCGCTTATTCGTTGACAAAGCGGCGCGAGTGATCCGGCGCAAAGCAGACGCTCTCGCCGGTCGGCTGTATCCCCTGGAAAAGACGCTTGAGCGGATGGCCGCGCGGCCCTTTGAGCTGCATTTGGAGCTCACCAATCTCTGTAACGCAAACTGCGTTTTCTGTCCGTACCAATTCCAGGAGCGGCAGATCCAATTTATGTCCGAGGAGGTCTTTTACAAGGCCGTCGGGGACTACATCGATACAGGAGGTGGCTCCGTCGGCCTTACGCCGATTGTTGGCGACGCACTCATCGACCCCAAATTCCTGGAGCGGGTTCGTTATCTGCGATCGTGCCCGCAAATTGATCGCATTTGGCTGACCAGCAACTGTATCCTGCTAGACAAATTTGGCATAGACGCTGTCTTGCAGTCTGGCATTACTGCCATAAACGTGAGCACTGCGGGTTTTGACGCGGGGATGTACGAGCGGGTGTATCGCAGCGGCTCTTATCAACGGATGCGGCGGAATGTGGTGGAGCTTGTGCAGCGAAATGCGGCGCTTGGATCGCCCGTCGCCATTACCATCGCGTTGCGTCCCGATCGGCCGCTCGACGCGGTGTTGCGTGATTCGGATTTTCAGCCTATATTGGCGCACCATCCGCAGCTCGACTACACATGGTCGTTTACTTCGGCTGGCGGACGGATCACGCGCAGTATTTTGCCGCCGGTGATGAAGCTGCGGGTCGTAACGTCGCGACCTGAGCCATGCGTGAACACATACAACGGGCCCATGGTTCTGCCTGACGGCACGGTGATGGGCTGCAGTTGTGTAGCGGCGATGGACGCCGTGGAAGACTTGGGAATTGGCAACATTTTGCAAACGTCGCTGTCGGAGATTTGGTCGGGTTCTAAGATGCGCGGGCTGCGGTCGAGCTTCGCCGCGAGAGTTCTTAACCCCACTTGCGCGACCTGCGATATGTACCGCAACCTGGAATTTTATCGGACGAGCGATGGGCGCCGGCGATCGGCACTCAATCAGGCGCGCAAGCAAGGGCAGGTTGTCAAGGCGAAGGCCGCTGTGACCGGCCCCTTTTCGGGCGGTTAGGCTGGCATCTTCAATTCGTAGGCGGTGCGAAGGAAGGAATCGAATGCAGTATGGCATGGTTCAAGCGACAATCCGGTGAGCTGGATACCTCAGGAGAGAAGAAGAAGGTTCGCACCGAGGGTTTATGGGTCAAGTGCGACGACTGCCGGCAGATTATCTGGAAAAAAGATCTCGAAGAGAACCTGAACGCTTGTCCCAAATGCGAAAAACACTTCCGCATCGACGCGCGAACCCGGCTGGCGTTGCTGCTTGATGACAGCCAGTACGAGACCTTTGATAGCGACCTGGCCTCTACCGATCCGCTTGGCTTTGTGGACCTGAAACCATACGCGTCCCGTCTCGAACAAGCCAAAGCTGAAACCGGTCTGAAGGATGCCGTGATTAATGCCCGCGGCAAGCTGAACGGGCGTTCCGTGATTGTCAGCGCAATGGAGTACGCATTTATCGGAGGCAGCATGGGAGCGGTAGTGGGCGAAGCTATTACCCGTGCGATTGAACAGTCGATCCAGTCCAAAGCGCCTCTCATTATTGTTTCTGCCTCAGGCGGGGCGCGCATGATGGAAGGCGTAGTCAGCCTCATGCAATTGGCGAAAATTTCAGCCGCACTGGCCAGGCTGGATGAATCGCGAGTGCCCTATGTCTCCGTGCTGACCGATCCAACCACCGGAGGCGTAACGGCTTCATTCGCGATGCTCGGGGATTTGAATATTGCCGAGCCGGGAGCGCTGATCGGATTTGCCGGCCCCCGCGTGATTGAACAGACGATCCGGCAAAAGCTGCCGGAGGGCTTTCAGCGCAGCGAATTTCTCTTAGAGCACGGGATGCTGGACGCGGTAGTCTCCCGCAAGCACATGAAGTCCTATATCGGACGCGCACTGGACTTCATGACCCCAGCCCAAGCCTGAAGAAACGATGGTCAAACCCAGTTCAACCACCGTGAAATTTTTCACTGATGTGTGTTCAGCGTGCGCCGCGTGATCTCCTCAACCGGTGCGAGGTCGTCGGTGAACACGCCGGTTCCAACCGGTACCTTGAAGTCGGCGATCTCTGTCTCAGCACGTCGCACCAGGCGTTTGGCTGCGGAATCACCCTCGAAATTCTCAAGCCGTGCATGAATTGAAGCAGCGGTTGTTTCCTGCCGAAAGGCCAGAAGCATGAAGTTGCCGCTATCAATCGGGAGAACCAGTACGGACAGAAAGACCTGCTGTAACGTAGCGACGGTCGGGGCCGATAACTCGTGCCTGCGGCTCGCGTCGAACAAGTTCATCATCAACAAGCCATGTGGGGACATATGCGCTCGAACCGCTGCGAAAGACTCGCGGGTAACGAGGTAAAAGGGAATGTAGGGCCCTCCCTGGTAGAGGTCCACGTGTACCAGGTCGTAGATGCTCTGATTTCTTGTGAGCCAGGGGCGCGCGTCCGCAACATAAATGTGAAGTTTGCCGTCCTGAGGGTTCATTCCGAAAAAGCGAACGGCCGCTTCGACCACCGCAGGGTCAATCTCGACC
>Ga0187784_10000042_pt1 | contig 72283 bp, 71 predicted proteins | sample 1015_SJ02_MP15_2_FD_132964 | JGI IMG/M metagenome (GOLD analysis project Ga0187784, IMG submission 132964) | Tropical peat soil microbial communities from peatlands in Department of Meta, Colombia - 1015_SJ02_MP15_20_MG | ecosystem: Environmental > Terrestrial > Soil > Wetlands > Peat | place...
CGGAAGCTGCCCATTGACCGCCAGCCCCAAAGGACGGATAGTCAATGTTTCGGGAATGAAGATCCAAGCGGCCTTTGACGCCTCATCCGCAGGTGTCAGCCCGTCATATAGAGGGTTTACGGTACAATGGACCCCTACCCCACCGCCTAAGATCCACCGCCGCAATTAAAGGCGCAGAACGAACTTTAAAACCTTCGCAGTTGTGAGCGTCTTTTTTCCGGGCTGTTTTAAGCGGGTAATTTTCTCCTTGTTGTTTTTGGTTGCTCTTTATGCTCTTTAGTTTAGGGTTTGAGTCTGCTGGATTGGAGAATTGCGTTGCGGAGTACTTTGGCCGTTTTGATGAGGGAGCGGGTCTGCTTTTCTGTTAAACCCTCAACTTTTCCTTTCTCAAGTCTTTGAATATACTCGCCTAGAGCTTTGGCCGCTTGATAATCGCTTAACGCATTTTCATCGCATGTATTAACAGTCACTTCTATCGCCAAGAGAAGTAATACGCCAAACCTCAACATAACTTTTTCAAATGATAACTCAGAACAACTGTTGTTCACCTAAACATTTACGTACAAACAAAAGGCGCATTCTGAAAACAACAAACTGCTGAATTTTAGATATACGATGCAAAGGGTGCCGTAGCCGCGTAGTACAAACAATTTTTCAAATCTGCAAATGAATTATTCTGCTTCGCTCAAGCATGCCTGAGAGCCTCCCATTGGACTTGAAAGAATGATGTAGGAGAATAATATACGGGTCAGCCCAGAATGGGGCATCCGAACAGCTGGCTCATGCAAAATCGCCTTTTTTAATTTTTTTAGATTTTTGCTGCTGCCTTGAGTTCACTGGCGGTCGCTTCTAAGTCTTTGAGCATAGCTGAGATGCCGTTTTGGCGTTTTTGAATTAGGTTTATGAAGGCGCTTCCAACGATTACTCCTTCAGCCCCTGCCGAGACTATGCTCGTTACATGCTCAGGCTTTGAGACTCCGAAACCCACCGCCAACGGAATTTTCCCAGAGGTGAATGGCAGAACACGTTTGATAAGCTGAATTGTTGAATCTTCCACCGCCGGTTTTGCTCCCGTCACCCCGAAATGAGAAACGAGGTAGAGAAAACCTGAAGAACAATCAACTATTTTCACGCGCCGTTCATTGGAAGTGGACGGCGCCACCAAGAAAATCGTGTCTATGCCAAACTCGGCTGCTGCTTGCCTGTAGTCACCCGCTTCTTCAACTGGCAAATCTGGAACAATAAGACCGTCAACCATGCATTCCCTAGCCAAACTACAAAACTTTTCTAAACCGATCCTGAAAACTGGGTTGTAGTACGTCATTATTACAACTGGTACGTCGTGGCTTCTTCGTATCTCCCTTGCGATTTGCAGCACTTTAAGCGGCGTTGTTCCCGCAGCTAGAGCTCTAACGCTTGCAGCTTGAACTGTTGGTCCGTCAGCAATCGGGTCAGAAAACGGCAACCCAAGCTCCAGAACGTCAACGCCGCCCCTGATTAAGGCGTCGGCGATTTTACTTGTAAGGTCTGGCGTCGGGTCTCCAGCCGTAACGTAAGCTATGAGAGCGCCATTTCCACGCGCTTTTGTTTTTTGGAATGCTTCTTTTATCGCGTTCATATTTTAGCCCCTAAGTAGTCAGCTACTGTCTCGACGTCCTTGTCTCCCCGTCCTGACAGGGTCACCACGATTGACTGGGTCTTCTTCATTTTTGGAGCAAGCTTCATGGCGAAAGCTAGCGCGTGGGATGATTCCAAGGCGGGTAGGATTCCTTCTTCTCTGGACAGGGTGAGGAAAGCGTCTATGGCCTCCTTGTCTGTAGCAGAAACGTACCGTGCCCTTTCTAGCGTTTTAAGGAAGGAGTGTTCAGGTCCAACGCCTGGGTAATCTAAACCTGCTGAAACGCTTCTTGTATTCTGGATTTGCCCGTTGCTGTCTTGCAGGACGTAGGTTAACATGCCGTGGAAGACTCCCTCTGCTCCTGCGCCAAGCGACGCGGCGTGTTTACCCGTTTCTAAGCCTTCGCCTGCCGCTTCCACCCCGTAAAACGCCACTTCCGCGTCGTCAACGAACGGGTAGAAGGTGCCGATGGCGTTGCTCCCGCCGCCTACGCAGGCAACCAACGCATCGGGAAGCTTGCCTTCTTTCTTGCCGAATTGCTCTTTTAGTTCCTTCCCGATAACGCTTTGGAAATCACGCACAATCATCGGATACGGGTGAGGGCCAACGACAGAGCCAATCAAGTAATAGGTGCTCTGAAGGTTGGTTACCCAATCCCGGAAGGCTTCGTTTATCGAGTCCTTAAGCGTCTTTGAGCCTGTTTTAACGGGATGCACCTGTGCATTGAGAAGTTTCATGCGAAAAACGTTCAGCCGTTGCCGGTTGCAGTCTTCAGTGCCCATATAGATTTCGGCTTTCAAGCCTAAAGTAGCGCATGCAATGGCTGTTGCCACTCCATGCTGCCCCGCTCCTGTCTCGGCGATTACCCGCGTCTTCCCCATCCGTTTAGCCAACAGCGCCTGCCCAAGTGTGTTGTTTATTTTGTGTGCTCCGCCGTGAGCTAAGTCTTCACGTTTAAGGTAGATCTTGGCGCCGCCCAGTCTGCAGGTTAAGTTTTCAGCGTAATAGAGCGGTGTTGGTCGCCCAACGAACTCCGCCAAGTAATAATCCAGCTCTTTTTGGAAGTTCGGGTCTTTCTTGGCTCTCTCGTAGGCTTCTTCCAGCTCCTTAATCGCCGCCATTAGGATTTCTGGAACGAAGCGTCCGCCGTATTTGCCGTATTTTCCGTCAACTGGATAGTTGCTTATTTTCATTTTGTGTTCACGAACTCCTTAACTTTTTCTTCAATGTTATCGTTTGACATTACGGCTGACCCGATAAGGAAAGCCTGTGCACCGCTTTCACGGAGGAAACGTATGTCTGAGGGCGTTTTTATTCCGCTTTCACTTATGACTAATTTGCCGTTTGAATCATTTTTCCTTAAAATTTCCCTTGTTACCTTCAAATCTACCTTTAATGTTCCAAGGTTACGGTTATTTATCCCAATCAAATCGGCATCTGTTTTCACAGCTGACTGAAACTCCGATGTCGTATGTGTTTCAAGCAAAACCTCAAGACCTAACATGTGAGCCCCAGCTACAATTTCATCAAGGCTCTTTTCGCAGTATCCTCGGTCAAAAAGCGTTTTAATCAACAGCACTGCGTTAGCTCCCATTTTCTCTGAAGTGTAAACTTGTGATGGGCTAAGGATGATGTCTTTCATGAGAATCGGAAGTTTAACGGCTTTTCTTGCATCAGCGAAAGCTTCTAAAGAGCCGCCGAATTGCTTCGGCTCGGTTAGCACGGATAAGCCTGTGGCTCCGCCCCTTTGCATCGCCTTCGCAACCTCCCCTGCTCTAAAATCCTTCTTGATTACACCAGCTGATGGGGAAGCGGCTTTGATCTCAGTTATGACCGGCAACAGTTGGCACTCTAAAATCGCTTTCCTCAAGCTGAGATGCATGCTTTCGGCTGGTTTTGCATTATCGTAGTATTCACTCCCGATGGTCGCCTGGGCGACACGCGCCAGCACATCAAGGTAATCACTCATACTTTGCCTCTAACTCCTCAATTTTCGACAGGTTTCCGCCCGAAGCCGATATCAAAGTTTTGAGTTTACTGTATGCTGCTCCGCTTTCGATTGACTCTTGGGCTATTTCCATGCCCACTTTAAAGTCCTCGGCTTTTCCACCCACAATGATGCCCGCAGCGCTGTTGACGAGCGTAAACTCCATTTTTGGATCATTAACGGCGAGCTTGCCGCTGAGTATCCTAAAGAAAGTTTCAACGCTTTCCTCAATCGTCGCTACTTTGAAATCGGCGACGTTTGCCTGCTTTACCCCAAAGTCGCTTGGGCCTACTTCGAACTCCGTGACTCCTCCCTCTTTTAACCAGGCAACCGCTGTTTTTCCAACTGTTGAAATCTCATCTAAGCCGTCTAATCCGTGAACGACCATGGCTTCCTCGCAGCCCAGTCGACTTAACGCGTAAGCCAGCGGAGAGGTCAATTTAGCGTCGTAAACGCCGAGCAGCTGAGCGTTAGCGGATGCGGGGTTAGTTAATGGTCCCAGAAGGTTGAACACCGTTCGAATGCCTATTTCCCGTCTTGGCTCAGCCGCGTACTTCATAGCTGGATGGAACGCTGGAGCAAACATGAAGCCTATCCCCACCTTTTCTATCATGCCTTTAACTCTTTCCGGCTCCAAATATAGGTTAAGACCAAGCTTTTCCAGCACGTCGGCGCTTCCGCTTCTGCTGGTCACGGACCTGTTCCCATGCTTAGCAACCGAAATGCCTGCTCCAGCGACGATGAAGGCGGCTGCCGTGCTCACGTTGAAAGTTTTTATTTTGTCTCCCCCAGTCCCGCAGGTGTCTACAAGGCGGCCTGGCACGTGGGGATGTATTTGGCTGCTGTGCTCGCGCATGACCGATGCGAAAGCAATTAGCTCCTCGACTGCTTCGCCTTTCATTCGCAACGCGGTTAAGAAAGCGGCTGTCTGCGAGTTCGTTGCTTTTCCCGACATGACTTCACGCATGATTTCGCCTGACTCGTCGATTGTTAGGCTGAAACCCTCGATGAGTTTCTGTATGCCTTCCCGAATCATCGCCGCCTGCCACCCAAGAAGTTCTTAATAATAAGCTTGCCCTCCTCGCACAGGATGGATTCAGGATGGAATTGCACGCCATCAATAGGATACTTGACGTGGCGGACGCCCATGATTTCCCCGTCATCGATGCATTCCGCTGAAATTTCAAGGCATGATGGGATAGAGTTTCGTTCTCCAGCGAGCGAATGGTACCTTGTTGCTGTAAAGGGGTTGCGAACGCTTGTGAAGATGCCTTTTTGGTCATGCTTTATGCTGCAGGTTTTCCCGTGCATGAGCCTCTTAGCATGGACGATTTTTCCGCCATAAGCGTGAAATATTCCTTGATGACCAAGACAAACGCCTAAAGTTGGAACCGTATGGCTCATGGTTTGTAGGATTTTTGTGCAAACACCAAAGTACCTTTCGTCCTCTGGCGTTCCTGGGCCTGGCGAAATCACGATTCTGTCCGGTTTAAGCTGGATTAGCCGTTCCATGGTGACTCGGTCGTTTCTATAAACTACCGGTTCTGCGCCCTGTTCGCCGATGTACTGGACAAGGTTGTAGACGAACGAGTCGTAATTGTCGATTACCAGCACTTTCACTTTTCTATGCCTCCAGCCAGTTCAAGCGCCTGCATCAGCGCCTTTGCTTTGTGCTCAGTTTCAAACCATTCTCGCTCCGGTACTGAATCAGCCACGACTCCCCCGCCAGCCTGAATATACGCTCGGTTCTTGTCAGCGAAGAGAGTGCGGATGGTTATGGCGAAGTCGGCGTTGCCGTTGTATGAGAAGTACCCTATGGCGCCAGCGTATGGTCCGCGCCTTACGGGTTCCAGTTCATCGATAATTTCCATGGCTCGCACTTTTGGCGCCCCAGAAACCGTTCCAGCGGGAAAAATCGCTCTCAACGCGTCATAGCTTTTAAGGTCATCTCTAAGTTCTCCCACCACTCTGGAGACGATGTGTTGCACGTGGCTGTACTGGTGAACTTTTATGAACTCTGGCACTTGAACGCTTCCATACTTGCTGATTCTTCCAACGTCGTTGCGTGCCAAATCAACAAGCATCACGTGTTCGGCACGTTCTTTGGGATCGGCAAGCAACTCAGACGTTAACATGCTGTTTTCGTCGGGGTCCTCAGTGACTGGCCGGGTGCCTGCAATCGGGAATGTTTCAACACTTCCGTTTTCAACCCTGACAAGCATTTCTGGGCTAGCCCCAACGACTTGCCTTTCCCCTGACTTGTAATAATACATGTAAGGTGAAGGGTTAATGGTTCTTAACGCCTGATAAAACGGGATTAGATTGCCCTTTATTTGGAATTGGTACCGTTTGGATGGGACAACTTGGAAAATGTCTCCAGCGGCTATGTATGCTTTCGCTTTTTCCACTGCTGCTTCATAGGCTTCTTTTTTAATGTTCACCTTAGGCTGCGTGGACATTAACTGTTGAGGCTCAACTGGCTGCTTAAGGAGACTTTCAACTTCGCGCAGGCGGTTCTCACCGCGATAATAGTAGAATGCTTGCTTCTTTGCATGGTTGAAAACGAAGCCGTCGTCAAAAATGCCCATTTCCAAGTCGGGAAACCTAAGGTCGTCCTTGCTGTTTTGAGGTAAGCGTTCCCAGTAACGGACCGCGTCGTAAGAGACGTAGCCGACCGCTCCGCCGATAAATCGGAATTCACTGTTTGAAACCGCTTGGTCTTGGAGAAGGTGCTCTAAAGTTTGGAGTGGGTCGCTTGTTTTCTCTGTGGTCGTTTCTCCAGTTAGTTCGTTTTTAATTTCGGCTTTGCCGTTTTTGGCTCTGATGGTTATTTTCGGGTCGTACCCAATGAATGAGTACTGCGTGAGTTTTTTTGGTCCTTCGATTGATTCTAAAAGGTAAGCGGTTCGGTATCGTTTTTGGAGTTTTGAGAATATTTCGAGGGGTTGTTGCGCGATGGTGATTTTCCTGATCTTTAGGGGGTTAGCTGGTTTGGTTTGTGTGGCTTTTGTGCCAAAGTTGATTCCCCATTTTGGTCAGTGCTCCGGTATGGTTCAGAAGCATACGTGAATGCATTATTTAAGGCTTATGTGTACGAAAATGTACTTCAACCCGTCGGCTTTAGAACAGCATTCATCCAATCCAAATAAGCCTTCGATGCGTCAACAACAGAAAGGGCCAAAACCTCCGGAACCTCGTAGCTATGCAAATGTTTGACACTCTCCGAAACCTGTCCGAACAGGTCTCTGCGTGACTTCATAACAATCAAGCATTCCTCAGCCTTCTCAGTTTGACCCGACCAATGAAAAAACGACGTAAAAGGACCAAGGATGTTTGCACAAGCAATCAAACGTTCCTGCAGAAGCGACTGCGAAATTTTTTCTGCTTCCTGCTTATCTTTCGTGGTAACCATTATGATGATGTAATCATTCAACGCTTTCACCAAGCAGAAGTTGTTTTTTACAGATAAAAACTTGCGTGTAATTCCGAAGCTTCTCTCTCAACACGGCGAATGCTCAAGAGATTTAAGTTTCCGTTGGATAATATTTTCAGGTGAGGGAGTCCTCTTGAAAGAAGAACAATTCAAAGTTTTGAAAACGCTGGTTGAAGCCACAAGCCGCATGGACGTAAACCTGTTTGCAGAAAAAGTCAATTTAACCCCGGATCAAACGATAGCTGTAATCCAAGAACTAGCTAAAGACGGTTTTCTGCAGAGGGTTGGAGGAGGGTTCGGCATAACTAAAAAAGGAAAAGCAGTTCTCAAAGCATTTACGCCTGCTCCGAAAGGGTCGGGTTTCCACTTTTACTATGGCGTCGATCAACCCTCAGACTTTACCGCAGAATCGCTGGAACAGTTTTATAGCATTATCAAACAAATCAGCCCAGAATCTCTTGAATTCCACGTTTACCGAGGCGACTTTGAAAACTGGCTTAAAGAAGCATGCAAGGATCCAGAGCTTGCCAGCGAAATCGAGCGTGTCAAGGCTGCTGATTTGAAGGCTGAAGATCTTAGAAAAGAACTCTTGAAAGTAATTAATGCAAAGTCTGGCATAGAAGAGTTGCTGTAGCTTCTACGTTTTTGCTGGCGACTGGTTTAGCTTGATCCACCAATCAGGAACGCGAGCGCTCGGGACGTTGTCCCAGTAGTCGAAGGGCTTGATGTCCAACACTGGAGTGCCGTCATAAGCGTCTAAGCCGCGAACCGTCAAAACATTACCTTCAACTTTAACCAGCTCAACCAACGTTAGGCCGATGGGGTTTGGTCGCAGGTTGGTTCTGAGCGCGAAAACGCCCAGCAAGGGCATGTCCATTCTGCCTCTTGGATGAAACTTCAAAGCCCGATGCTGGTCGGCTACTTGGTTGAGCCAAAAGATGACAAACACGTGTGAAAAACCGTCCACGCCATCTAAGGCTTCAATTAAGTCCTCTTGAAGAACGATTTGGGAGATTCTGTTTTTGTCTTTAACCTCATTCCCGACCGCGTCAGTTTTGACGTAGCCTATTGGGCTTAAAATGATTTGCTTTTGAAAAGACATCGGTTGTCCGCTCAGTATTTCTGTGGGCTGCGAGAGTATTTAAGCGTTCGATTAGGCTGGCTGAGACAGTGGAATAGGGTTCGTTCTTGTTTTTTGGAGGGGTACCGAAGATTTCAAACACCGTGATCATAGGACGATTGTCAGCTTTGTTCTTATCATTTGGTTTTGTCCCTGACTATCTGGATTGGGCGCGTGTTTTGAATAGCCTCTTTCAAGGAGTTTTTCATTTCATTTTTCGTTGGCGGCGTTTTGTACTCAGGTAGGTATTTGGCTAGCCTGCTAAAACTTGCTACGACGGTTTGACGGGAAGAGACATCCTGAAAAGATTTAAGCTAACGCAAAATAGTTATCATCATTACATTTGCGAGAGTGTTTGTCATGCTGCGTATTGGGCATAGGGGCGCAAGGGCTTACGCGCCTGAAAATACTATCGCCGGTTTTGAGAAGGCGCTCGAAATCGGCGTAGACGCAGTCGAATTGGACGTTCGAAAAACTAAGGATAATCAGCTTGTTGTTATTCACGATGAAGATGTTAAGCGGACGACTAACTGCGAAGGTTTGGTCAGTGAGCTCACGCTTAAAGAAATCAAAGGTTTTTCAACCGAGGGGGGCGAGAAGATTCCAACGTTGGAGGAAGCGCTGGATTTTTTGGACAAGAAAGTTAAGGTTTTCATCGAACTGAAAGAGTTGGGCTTGGAGCCGCAGGTGCTCTCCATCGTGCACGTTAAACACGTAGAGAAAAACGTCGTGATCGTTTCTTTCCTTGAAGACGCGCTGAAGAAAGTTAGGGAACTGGATAAGGATGTAGAGACGGGGTTAATCTACGCTGAGCATAAGAACCCAGTTAAAGCGGCGTTGGAGTTGAAGGCGAACTATCTTCTGGCCTTATACAGGTTTGTCCATACGGCTAATGTTGCAAAAGCACACGAGAACGGTTTAAAAGTGATAGTTTGGACGATAAACAGCCCTCAGGAAGTTGAGGAATATACAGCGAAAGGCGTAGACGGCATAACCAGTGACAGGCCAGATATACTGACGCAGGCTGACGCTAAGGCTTAGTGCGTGACGACAGGCGCTTTTAGAACCAGCTTGATCTTTTCTGTCTCTGCACGGCTCTCATCATTTAAAGGCGTTAGTCGTATTTCAGCGGCTGATTTCACTCCGAAACCCAGTTCTGCCGCCCGCTTAAGTTGGTCTTGCTCAAAGATTTCTGCTTCGCCGACCTTGCCTTTTGCCCCGTACATTTTGAGAAGCGCTACTCCAACTGCGTCGATGGCTACTCGGTCACGACTTGCCAACAGAAGGTTAGGCTCAACAAGTGTTCCCTTGTCAGGTCCTCCTGTTACGAAGGCTTTTATTCCGTCCATCAGAACAAAGTCCACGCTGTAGTTGTCGTTTATTTCAGCAATCATTTTACGCTGGTTTGGTGACGTGTGTAACTCCCACATGTAATCGTAAATCCCTCCTGGAACACGCTTTGCCACTAAACCCACCGAGTTTTTCATAGACAACGTGAAGTGACCGCCGAACCTGTGCGTTTTTAGGCAGCATGTTTGAACTACTTTGTCGGCGTCTTGGAAGACTTTAGCCATATAAAACCCTCTAACCCAGTGAGTCCCATCTTTCTCAACCTTTACCCAATCCTGCTTGCCAACGTCGTTTAAAACAACAGCTTTGAATCCCAGCTCGTTTGCTAGAGCCAGAACACCCATTTCTTCCAGGACCTCCTCCGTGTTGCCCATGCCGCTGCGTTCAGCCATGGTTATGCTGCTTGCCCCTGAGTTTTTCAATCCTTGCACTAGGGCTCTCAGCGTGTCAAGGTGAGTTGACGCTGGAAACGGGTCAGCACTGTTATAGTTAGCCTTCAAGGCCACGTCCTTTCCAGAGTAGCCGGTCAAATCAAGCTTCTCGAGCAGCGCAGGAACTCCTTTTGCCCTGTCCACTGTTTTCAAAACAAAAACTTCACCTAAAAAATTCATCACAAAGACACTTCAATAAAACTTAAAGCGGCTGGTTTGTTATTAATTTTTCACTGCATTAAGGTTAAACAACGAGACCGTAAGCTCTATATTATCCAGTGAAGCCATTTTCAAAAGCAAGCCAAGCGGGCCCGTAGCTCAGTCAGGCCAGAGCGGCGGACTCTTAATCCGTAGGCCGCGGGTTCAATTCCCGTCGGGCCCGCCAAATTTTGTTGGTTATAGTGAAATTGCAAGAGTGTTTGAAAGCGAACGCTTTTATGCAATAAACAGCTTAGACTTAAGTTGTCGGTGAAATTCTCTGAACTTTTATTTGTTACTTGGAACCGTAAGTTTGGCTTTTCAGTTTGCGATTTTGGCTTTGCTTATCAGGAGCTTTGAATTAAAACAACATTTGAAGTTTCGCATGCATGGTATCACTATGGTGATAGCTTTTGTCGTTCATTTAATAACTGTCGGGGCTGTTATGGTGCCGTCATTCGTGGTCGGCTTAATTCCGAAAATCTCAGAGAAACCCACAAGCGTGATTGCCTTGTCTTCGATTTTTATGGCAGCCGTAGGCACAGCAACCGTCATCTTGGCCGTCTGGATTCTTGGTGCGTGGCGTCTGAGACAGTCGACGAAGTTTTGTGCGCCTAAAAAAAAGCTTATGCGCATCACTTTCATCCTGTGGCTCGTATCGCTTTGCCTGGGTATAATACTGTACTTTATTCTTTACTGGTAATCCTTGGTCGGTTAAATCCGTTTGAAAGCTTTGAAAAAACGTTAGAGTAGATAGTTATGTGGCCCGTCGCAGTAACGTCCCGATTGTTTACATGCTTCTTGGAAGACATTTTCTTTAGAAGAAGTAGGAGCTTGATTTTGCATTTTTTGAGCAATTTGCTTTGTGTTGTTTTTTTGAAGCACAGCTTAAATCATCTGGAGGTTGCGTCAATAAACGTCAACAAGCGTCAATAGGCGTCAATAGAAGTTATGAAACATTGCTAAATTTCAGTGCAAGTTAGCCGAACAAGTAGCAGATCCGTTTCCGTCGTTATCAACTGGCAGCAATCGATTTTTGACAGAAAATACAGCAACCGAAAACTTGTAAGAACCGACCAGAGAACAATTTAAATAGAATGACTACTGAAACTTGAAGAATGTTAGAAGAAAGTTTTGGTAAGATAGGAATGTCAGCTAAAAATGAAAATCCTTCTTTCTTCCCATCGACCTATCACACTTTCACCCTGTCAGATTCTGTAGCTCTCAGTGTTTATTCTAACACTAATCCTCAAAACATGAAAATAGCCGACTTGCAAAAAGGCTTGATTCTTTCATGCCGTGGGGCCGACGTTATCGGTGAAGGAACAGGGTTTGGGGTTCCGATTGCTAAGTACGCTGATGAAACGGTTTTTTCAGGCTCCTCTTTCCTTTATGTTCGTGGAAACGCAGACGCTGTTGAAATCCGAAAGGAGTTTCTTATGGATTTGGTCGCTCGAGATAGATTCCTAAATCTTAACCTTGAAAACCAGAAAATCCGAACGTTATTCGGTTACATGTCTATGTTGCCTCATGAGCATAAACGTCTGGGTCGATTTATTTTGATTGCAAAGGATTTGCTTTTCAAGTTTGGAGTAAAATCTAGTTTTGTAAGAAGATCCCATAAAGGCGCAATTATTGTCACCTACATTGTCGACCAAAACAGAATACTCGTGAAACTAAACCTCAGCATGCTTAATCGAACGAATCTGGGGAAGGTTTTTGTCCTAAACGAGCAAGGAGCACATTTCTTCAGAATTTACTCGGATTCAGAAGGGTTGAAGTTGATCGATGGTGAAATCGGTGTTTGGGACGTTGTGAAAGCACAATCGGCTAAGATAACAGATGGACGAAACAAAATTGGGTTCAGTCTGAAGAGTTTGGAAGGGAGCACGTTGCGGCGAGGAAGGGAGTTGATGAAGGGCTCTTTAAATTGGATTGGTCTAGATTACGAACTTAACCCGGAAAACTGCCGTTTCGAGTATGAAATCGAATTTTTCGAGTGACTATTCAAATGGCTACTGTGACTTTGGTTTACCCGTACTTCCATCCTCGCGCTGACACATCCATCTTCAGGTTTCCGCCATTGGGATTAGGTTACATAGCAGCAAACCTCAAAAAACACGGCATCTCCGTTGAGTTGGTAGACTGCACTTTTACTAAACAGAAAGAAGCGCTAAAGAAAATTATCGATTCGAAACCGAGGATAGTTGGAATCCAATCAATATATTCGATGAAAGAAAAATCGCTAGAGCTAGGCCAGCTATTGAGGGATCATTGTGAATTGCTTGTTGCAGGAGGAGCGCTGCCCACTACGGAGCCTGAGACGTTTCTTAAGAACTTCGACGTTGTAGTCGCAGGAGAGGGAGAACAGACCATGGTTGAGATAGTTAACCAGTTCATGAATGGTGGCGATTTTTCTCAGGTTAAAGGAATTGTTTATCGCGATGAATGCACTGGGGAGATTAAACGGACTCCGCCAAGAGAATTAAACGTGGATCTGGACAGTTTTCCAAATCCTTCGAGGGAGCTTTTCGAAAACAACGCTTACAAAAAATATTATTCCAAAAAGTTTGGTTACACCGTGACAGCAATTATGACCACAAGAGGTTGCCCATTTTCTTGCGATTTCTGCAGCAAGCCTATCTTTGGCAGCGTGTTTAGAGCAAGATCAGCTTCTAGTGTTGTCGACGAGATTGAAGATGCTGTTGCATTAGGATACGGCAGAATTTGGTTTGCAGATGATTGTTTTACCTTGTATCGAAAACGCCTGTTGGAGATTTGTGATGAAATCATCAGGCGTGGATTGCAAATAAGTTGGGAATGTCTTTCACGCGTGGACACTCTGGACCCTGAGGTGGTTGATAAGATGAAAAGGGCAGGGTGCATCAGAATGTTCTTTGGAATAGAGTCTGGAAACGATGAAGTTCTTGCCCTGATGAAAAAGCAGATAACAACAAAACAAGCACGTGACGCCATTCAATTATGCAAGAGGAAAGGAATAAAGACGGGCGCTTTTTTTATCTTGGGGTATCCAGGTGAAAACCAAAATACGGTTTTAGACACCATAGGGTTTGCCTCTTCTCTCCCTTTAGATTACCTTTCGTTTACATTGCCCTATCCTATTCCAGGGACACCTTTATTTGAGAGGCTCAACGGAACGTTGGTTTCAGAGGAATGGCAAGAACCGAAGAATCTTCTGCCTATAAAGCATAAACTTCTTTTTAATTCGCAAATTACTGAGGGTAAGCTAAAAGTTGCCATTGTTAAAGGCATGGCTCAGTTTTACATTCGAAAATACTTGGGTAAACAAGGTTATTCGTTTATAGGGGTCCCTTTTGCAAAAGTGACCGACGCTATGTATAAGCTAATGCACTGAGTTGAGTCTCAGTTTTTGTTAAGAAATGAAGTCTCCTATTCGGCATAGTTGGATGATTAGATGGTCAGTGTTCAAAATAACTCAAACAAAAAATATTAACGATTGGTCTAGGGCCAACCTATGTTGATTACGCTTCAATTTTATACCTATCGGTTGCAATAACACATCAGTTCTTCAGAATCCAGGTTTTAGAAACTGTTATTAGCGGGCGCGCTTAGAACATTTGAGGAGAATTTATAGGGTAAATGTCAAACGACAAAAGTGGCGACGTGCTTCTTGTCTTTCCCGGCAAGTTTAAGTCTCCACACCCTCAGATTCCTCTTTCTCTGCTGCATTTGGCGAGTTTCTTAATGCGCGATAAATTTCAGGTGAGACTTCTTGATCTGCGCCTTGAAAAAATCGACGAATCTAAAATTGGAAACCCACTTTTCGTAGGCATTAGCTCAATACATAGCTCCCAACTTCACTTTGGACTCGAATTCGCAAAAAAGATGAGAGATTCGGATTCTTCGATTCCTATTGTATGGGGAGGAGTTCATCCCACCCTTCTACCCGAACAGACAGTGTCGAGCAAGTTCGCTGATATCGTGGTACGTGGCGAAGGCGAAGCAACAATAGTTGAACTAGCCCGAGCGCTCAAGTCTTCCAAGCCGTTGGATTCTGTGAAAGGTATAACTTACAAGGAGGGTGAAGCAATAAAAAAGACCCCGGATCAGCCTCTCATTGATTTGGATACAATTCCGATTGAGTTGCCGTTTAATTTGCTTCATTTGGACAAGTATCCTACGCTGAAATCTGGGCGATTTCACATCCAGACTAGCCGAGGATGCCCACACGGGTGCAGTTTCTGCTACAACACGGTTTATAACAAGCGCTTGTGGAGAGGGAAGAGCGCAAAGCGGGTAGTTGATGAAATCGAGTATGTTCTCGAAAACTTTCCAAAGGTCAACATCATTGATCCAATAGACGACAACTTTTTTGTCGACAGGGATAGGGTCGAAAGCATCTGCAGAAGAATAATAGAACGGCGGATCACTATACGGTGGCGAGCAAACTGCCGTTTCGACTATATGTCACAATATAGCAAAGAATTCATTGAGCTTTTAGCTAAATCCGGATGCGCAGAAGTCGATTTTGGCGGTGAGACGGGCTCTAACAGACTTCAATCCTTGATTAACAAGGAAGTTACAACAAGCCAAATAATCCAGTCAGTGGAAAACCTGAAGAAATGGGCGCCATCCATCGAACCATTTGTATCATGGATGAGCGGTCTTCCGACTGAGACTGAAGAGGACTTAGAAAAAACCTGCAACTTAATGGACAGAATGTCTGAAATAAATCCCAAGACACAACACTATGGGATTTTTCTGTACACTCCTTTTCCAAGCCCAATTTTAGACTCGCTGGGACCCACTTTTGTCGCTCCTCAAACGCTTGATGACTGGGGAAAGGCTGAGATGTTTCACTTTAGTCCTCCGTGGCACTCGAAAAAATACGTACAGCGCCTTCAGGCTGTTTCATACGTATCTATGTATGCATTCTATCCGCGTTCAAGAATCAAGGAACATAGTATCCCCTACAGAATAGGATACGGAATATTGAACGAGATAGCTAGGTACAGATGGAAAAAAAGGTTCTTCCGTTTTCCTATCGAGCTAAAAATAGCAAACGCGGCCATGAGAAAGCGTCGAGAGTACTTGTAAATTAGAATAAGCAAAGAATCTATACTCAATCAGACGTAGTATCCCTGCTGAATACCTGGCAAATTAGGCGGATGGAGACGGTAAGGTAACCATATGAATCCTTTACACGTTAACCAGAACGTCAAAATCGTTCTTCTTAGTCTTCTTATCCAGGTGCCGCTGGGCATATTTCTAGGTCACGCCTACGATGAAAAAATCTTCATGACCACAGGATACCTGGCTGCTTCGGGTTTAAACCCATACCAGCCTCACACGATTGTAAACATATTTCCGAGTACCCTGTTTGCCGGCGTAATTCCCAGCATCGGATATCCTCCCCCGTGGCCTCTTCTTCTGGGTTTCATTTACCGCATTTCTTACAATCTGGTGCCAAATATTTTTCTCTATAACTTCGCTATTAAAGTTCCAGTGATCTTGGGCAACATCTGTCTCGCCTATTTAGTGAAAGACGTAATTTTGAAGTTAAACGGCGACAAGAATAAGGCTCGTTTCGCGTGGCTCTTCATTCTATTCAATCCTTTCGTTCTGTTGACGACTGTAGCGTGGGGAGAGTTCGACTCGATTGTGGCGCTATTTTGTATTGCTTCTTTTTACTTGTTGGTTAAAGGCAGAACGAATGAATCAGCTTTTTCTCTTGCGTTAGCCGTTGCTCTAAAACCAATAGCTTTGCCCCTTGTGGGGCTTCCATTTCTTTTTCCAAGTAATAACTCAAAAAGGAAAATATTCATGTATCTAGTGGTTTTCTGCTCAAGTTTCTGTGTTTTCTATTTCTTACCGTTTTTTCTCGAAAAGTGGTCTTTGCCGTGGGGAGCAAATGAATTAGGCGCTCAGTTTCAGTCGGCAGGCGGCTTAACCCCTTTCAACTTGGAAGAAATTTTTCTGGACTCTACCGCACTACCCGGAACCTTTCAATTGCTGGGATATCTCTGGGTGCCCGCCTTAATCGTAGGTTATTATTCAGTCTATAGGAATCGACCAGGCTCTGCAAGTGAGTTGTTTTCGAAAGCTGTCGGGTTGACTTTGATTTTTTTTCTTACGCGGACGTGGCTTTCAGAGCCTAACATCAATATAGTTCTTCCTTTAATGCTGATTGCAGCAACCTCTAAGGAACTCAATTTTCGCAGTTTTCATTTCGCGTGGATAATCCCCTTTGTTTTCCTGTTTCTTAACACTTCGTTTCCTCAGCTTTTCTTCTTCGTTTATCCTTCTGTCCTCACTGTTATAGCTCAGGTGGACCAGCAGATCCGCAGTGCAAGACTCTGGGCTCGATTCGCTGTGGTAATACCATGGCAGATTCTATCTTGGAACGTTGTGATCAAGAAATTACGCGGAAACCCTCGAAAATTGTCTTATCGTTAGCACAATTATATATAATTAATAATTCAAAATTGTTTGTGACAGACGGGGTTAAAACTTGTGGTTTGGAGCTACCTTTGGTTAATTTGGGTTCTGTCTTCTCTCTTGTTCATCAGATTTTACATTTATATTTTGGCTCACCACTCGGAACTAATTGCGAAACCAGTCAAGGAAAATTTTAGAACGCCAAGAATTATTTTTCAGGTAACCACCAAGGGAAACATTGGAATCGTTCAGGATACCGTCAATCAGATAAACACTGTGTGCAAAAGCGTGGGCTACGCGAAGTACGATGTATGGGTCGTTACTGATGCGCAGGAAAAATTTGAAGGATGCAGAACCATCATTGTTCCTCAAGATTATTCGTGTAATGCTATTTACAAAGGCAGAGCACTGCAGTATGCTGTTGAAATTCGGAACAAGGAAAAAGTAACTCGCGAGGATATTTACATTTTTCATCTTGACGATGAAAGTTTAATCACGAAACAAACTCTGCTCAGCATCCTCTCATATTTAGAGGGTAGTCCCAAACCAATAAGCGAAGGCTTAATAGTTTATCCAGTGCTTGAAAAAGAATCAATCAAGATTTCGAACCTTATGGATACTCTTAGGCCGTTTTGTTGCTTTGAATGCTTGGATATGATGGCTAGTGGAAATCCCGCTTATATTCATGGATCGAACCTTCTGGTGAGAAGTGACGTTGAGGAAGCGGTTGGTTGGGAGAATGGAAAAACTCTGGCTGAAGACACGCTTTTCGCCATTAAGGCTAAAATCAAATATGGGCAGAAAGTTTTTGGTTGGCATGGAGGTATAGTTGAGGAGAAAAGTCCGTTAACTATCGAGGATTTGTTTAGGCAGCGCCGAAGATGGTTTTATGGTTTGATTCAGAATTTTAGATATTTTGGCTCTGGAGAGAAAATTAGACAAAGCTTTAGAGCTCTAATTTGGGCCTCCGGTTTAGTCTCGGGAATAGTTACCTTCGCTGCATTGTTTATTCCTCAAGCAATCCCGCCTTGGGTTCCCGTCTTCAATGTTCCCCTACTCAGAATTCTTTTTGCCGTAACAAGCCTTATGTGGTTGTCTTCCTACCAGATTGGTGCTTTTCTAAATGGCAAGTATCTTCCTTTTAAAAAGAGAATAAGCTTCCATTTGCTAGCACTATTGTCTTCAATTGTGATAGGCTTACTGGAATGTTCGACGCCGTTAATTGCTATTGTTAGTAGACCAAAAACATTTGACGTAATCAAAAAGCGCGCTATTGACTATTAAGAAAAGCAAAAAATTAAGAACAAACGGATACATACACGTAGATTACATTGGAAGAGAGAGAAAGCTTGTCAGGTTTTTTAAAGAAACAAACCTCGAGTGTCATCTTGAAGATTCTGCATTACATAGCTATAGGCTCAATGGTTCTTCTATTTGCTTATTCCTTGTCCATGTGGCTGTACACTTCGAATGTTTGGGGGTTGGGAGGCATTTTTTGGAGTTCTTGGTTGACATTCGCCTTCGTCTATCTTGGGATTGCTGTTTTTCTTAGAATAGACAACGTGTCCGCGGCTGAGAGCTTTATTATCTGCTTGACAGGAGCGGTCTCTATGGTTTGGCTTTACGAAATTATCTATCATTTCTCGTTTTGGAATTCTTGGAATTACGGAAAGGCTCCTTATTTCTTTCTGAATGGAAATACGCTCTTTCTCAATTATGGAATTATCTCGCTTACCGCGTTGTCTGGTTACAAATACATGAAAGCTAACAGGTGGTTCTGGCTTGCGTTAATCACTATGACGATTCTATGGATTTTTTGGATAACAATCGGGTTTCCTCAGTACGCATTTCCACAAACACTGTACGTCTTTGCTTGGCCAAGCATAATCATCGGCAACGCACATGCTTTAGCATTCCCACTAAACGCTCTGACGAAGCTTCTTCTCGGCACCTCCTACATTCTTCTGTATTTACCAAGCAGGCAAAAGCTCTCAGTAACAAAAGATGGCATCAAGCGGTTTCTTATAAAACGCGGCTTTCTTGATTATAATGAATAGTCACTGACTTCTAACCCAAGCGTTATTTCCCTCAGAATTCCAATGCGTGGCGACCTTCGATAAGTCGCTCTTTTAGGCACGCAATGGGGGTTCCGAGATAGGAAAGAGAAAAAAAAACGAATATTTTTATTTGTGCGATTTCAGGCCTGTACTTAGGCACGGTTGCAAACTCTTTTTATTGAGAAGCTGAATAATAAATAAGTGTTGAAGTCAAAAATTGAGACTTCGTCCATTCTTGTGAATAGGAGGCGCTTTATGCTGGGTTCTTCTGGCAACTCGTGTGTGAAGCAAAAGATTGATGATTCAGTAAAACCTTTGAGCATGCAAATTAGCGATCGAGTTTTGTTTAGGTTATACCAGGATTCTCGGCCTCGGTCGTTAGAGGTGGCTCCTCTCCAAAAAGGGCTTGTCCTGGTGTATGATGGCGAAGAGTTAATTGAAGAAGGAGTTGGTTTTGGAGTTCCAGTCGTAAAATACGGTCATAAAACTTATTTTTCAAGCTCAGCTCACTGTTCAATAAGTAAAAATGAAAATGGTTTTGTCCTCACAAAGCTTTATGTTTTAGATGCGATATCACGCAAGAGCGTAACCCGATCCTTCTACATCAACGACGGATTTTATCGGTTTCTTCATAAATCCTTTGAGAAGGCTTACCTTGGCAGCAAACAGTTTTCTCCCTTTTTCGGCAAGGTCATGGAGCTCCGGCAAATGTTTGGGATTCAAACGAAATTCATCAGAGTCGAACCAAAAGGGGCGGTCGCAATAAAATTTTCAATTCAGCCGACTTCCATAGAAGTTCAAGTTGATTTGTCTGGCTTGGATAAATTTGGATGTGAAGAGATTCTCCTTCTTAATGAACAAGGTGCCACTTTCTTCAGAGAGTACGCCGACTCCGAAGGGCTAAGTCTATTTGATTCCAAAATCGGGGCATGGAACGAGGTGGAAGCTAAGGATGCTTCTCTTTCGTGTATGAACGGTTCTTTGACGTTTGGGCTGGAAAAGCGGAGTGACAGTTTGCTTTTCAGAGGCTGGGAGAAGACCAAGGGAAGATTCGCTTGGACTGGGTTAAGCTATTCATTGTCGCCGCATGTTTCGCTTTTTAAATATGTGATTAGACTAAAAAATCTCAACTGAAGAAGGGTCGACCCAGTAGTAAAGAATTCAAAATCTCCGTTAGACGAGGCCGATATAGTCAGGGAAGCCATTCCCCTTTTAGAAGTTTGAGTCAGAATTTCAACAAAAAGAAGCGTCAACTTCAGAAGTGCGGAATCCGTGACATATTTAGGAAAGCTACGAAGTTTTTCCGTAGCAGCTTTTTCATAATAGGCTTCCTATTCTTCATCAGCCGACGCAGAAAGAAATGAATTTCCAGAGGATGAGGCCAGGTTTCTTCTAACCCGTCTGACAAATCGAATGAACGGTGGCGCTATCCAAAGAAGATATCTTAGTGGAATCCTTAGTTGGCTGTTTATGGTTATTCCCCAAGTCCAGAAGAAGGGCAGGAGCGAAACGAAGAGCACCGCTGCTCCCGCTATGTCCGCGTTTCTTAACGCTATGTAGTGGCGAAGAACCACTTTCGGTCTGCTCTTATCTGCTAAAACGGAGTTTGCAAAGAGCGCCAAGATAGCGAATAGTCCACCGAGGTCCGAGCCGTAAAGGATCGAAACGTATTGTGCCGGAAGATTTGTAGAATTGAGTTCGTTGAATAGGAAGGGTTCGATGGACACTAGAAAGAGCAGAAAAATGTTTAGGTCAACCCTCTGTGGAGATTCGATGCGTACGTTCTCCATTGTCCGGGTGTAAGTGTACCATACGCTGATGAGTATGAGAAAGCTGAAGGCGAAGTAGCCTATCGACTGGAGTAGTGCCTGAAAGTTTCGCGGTGGGTTTCCGATTAAGGTTAATGCGCCGATGGAGAGGGCTAACCCGAAAATCAAGTCAGAAAGGCTCTCTATACGAGACTTTGGTGTTCCTTGTCTTTCCTCTTCAGCCACTTGTTTTGAGCCTCCGGTCCGCAGGATTATTCTGTCGCAGGATGCATATAGCTTTGAGCATCTGACTGGCGACATGTAGACAGGTCTGGGGCAGATTTACTTCTTTGTTTGTTTAAATTCTTCTCTCGTCTTCATTTGCCGTCGCTTTAGGTTGTAGCCGAGCGAGAAGTCATGTGCCGCATCACGAATTTTCCTCAGCAAAAGCATCATTCGGCTGTTCTTGTCAAAGGTTCTTGGCGCTGACTCGTCAGGCAAGTAAATCTCTTCCCGCTCCTTCGCCAAACCAATCAATGGAACCTGTAATCCAAGTTTTTGCAGCGCTGCTTTTGCCGCGCTGACTTGTCCAGGTCCACCGTCAACAAGCACTAAATCGGGTAGCTGGCTTTTTTCTTCAACCAAACGCTTGTATCTCCTCTCGATCACCTCGTTAAGGGCAGCGAAGTCATCTTGACCGGTAAAAGTCTTGATTTTGAATCGTCGGTAGCTTTTCTTGTCCGGCTTTGCATCTCTGAAGCTGACCATGCCTGAAACCACGTGCTCCCGACCCATGTTGGAAACATCAAAGCATTCAATTACGCGTGGCAGCGTTGAAAGGTTAAGCTCTGTCTGAAGATCAACTAGCGCACGGTCAACTCCCAATGTAGACTCAAAATTTTTCTCCGCCAACTGAACTAGTGCAAGCTTATCTGCTTTTCTGGGAACGATCAAAGAAACTGTCGCGCACCGTTTTGCTGAGAGGAATTCTTCGAGGGCTTTCTTCTCCTCGGGCTCTTGCCAGCAAGGCTTATTTAACAGGATTTCGCGCGGAATTTGGTTGGTTGTGTAATACGCCTTGAGAAACTCTTGTTCGATTTGTGGTTGAAGGTCAACGGTGAATTCTTTTTTGCCGAGTAAAACGCCTCTTCTCACTGCCATCTCGACTACCAGCATTTTCTGGTTGACTCGCTGGAACACCATGACGTCTTGGTCGAACCACCGTTCATTATCCACAATCTGATGGTCAGTCAGAAGCCTGATGGATGCGATTTGATTTCGAAGTTCCAGTGCCTCTTCATATTTTTGGTTTGTTGAGGCGGTCTGCATTTGAGAGTTAAGCATGCGTATTGTCTGCTCATAATTTCCCTTCAAGAAAGAACGCGCCTGCTCCACTTGTTCCCCGTATTGCCGGACGGTGACTTTTCCGATGCACGGTGCCGTACAAAGGCGAATATGATAGTTTAGGCACTCCCTTTTAGGCATGGTTTTGCAGGTTCGCAGCTTGAAAACGCGCACAACCACCCGCTGGAGGTCCAGCCGTGTGAAGCCTTCCGTGTATGGTCCGAAGGATTCAAGTTTGCGTGAAACTTTGCGGCTCATCATCATTCGGGGATAAGGCTCTCGGGTTAGTGAGATGTAGGCGTAGCTTTTAGCATCTTTGAGGTCGATGTTGTACTTGGGCGTATGCTGCTTAATGAGCTTGTTTTCCAGGAGTAACGCTTCAACCTCATTGTTAACGATTATCCAGTCGATTCCGCAGATTTGGGACACCAGCTGTCGTGTTTTCATTGGCTGGTCTTTGTTTAAGAAGTAGCTTTTGACTCGTGTCCGCAGGCTTTTGGCTTTGCCGATGTAGAGAATTTCGCCCTGCTTGTTCTTGAAGAGGTAAACCCCGGGATTCGTCGGTATGTCAGAGGTTTTGAAATCTGATGGACAGGTAATTTGAATCATGCAGATTGCTTCACTGTCAAACTGATTTCTGCGTGCGGACGGTTAAGTATTTTCTTCAAGAATCTACCAGTGTAAGACGCGTTGATTTCAGCAACTTCTTCCGGTGTTCCCTGCGCCAGCAGTTCCCCACCTGCAGCTCCGCCTTCAGGACCCAAATCCACGAGGTAATCGCAGCTTTTTACGACATCCAAATTGTGCTCGATGATGTAGACCGTGTTTCCGTTGTCCACAAGCCGATTCAGCACTCTGATGAGGCGTTTGATATCGTCAAAGTGCAAGCCTGTCGTCGGCTCGTCAAGCATGTAAACCACGTGTCCAGTCTTGTGTTTGCTGAGTTCACGAGTGATTTTGATGCGTTGGCTTTCCCCGCCTGATAGCGTCGTTGAGCTTTGCCCAAGCTTGATGTAGCCTAAACCCACGTCTAAAAGCGTCTGAAGCTTGCGGCTTATTCTCGGAGTGTTCTCAAAAAACTTCGCCGCCTCCTCCACCGTCATGTCCAAGACTTCAGCTATGTTCTTGCTCTTGTAGAGGACACTGAGGGTTTCCTTGTTGTACCGCTTGCCTTTGCAGTCGCTGCACTGCACGTAAACGTCTGGCAGAAAGTTCATTTCGATGCGTAAGACACCGTCACCTTGGCAGGTCTCGCATCTGCCGCCTTTCACGTTGAAGCTGAATCGCCCCTCTTTGTAGCCGCGTGCCTTTGCCTCTTTGGTTGAAGCAAAAATGCGCCTAATCTCGTCGAAAAGCTTGGTGTATGTGGCTGGGTTACTTCTGGGTGTTCTGCCAATCGGGTCTTGGTCAATAACTATAACGTTCCTAACCAGTTCTGGAATGTCCAATGACTCGTGTCTGCCAACTTTATCGACGTGTTCACCAAAGCTTTGGCGCAGGGCAGGAACAACGGTCAAATTCATAAGCGTGCTCTTTCCAGATCCGGAAACCCCAGTGACCCCGCACAGAACGCCTAACGGCAACAGCAGACTGAGGTGTTTAAGATTGTTTTCTTCCGCACCCTTAACGGCAATGTAGCCGATGGGTTGGCGCCTTGACTCTGGCACCTCAATTTTCAGTTCGCAGGAAAGGTATCTGCCCGTAAGGCTCCGCTTGTTGGCCATAATCTCTTCGGGTGGACCTTGAGCTACAACGTGTCCTCCGTGGACCCCCGCACCTGGTCCCATGTCGACGATGTAGTCAGCGTTCCGTATGGTTTCCTCGTCATGCTCAACGACGATTAGCGTGTTGCCTAAGTCGCGTAGCCGGTGGAGTGTGCTTATCAGTTTCGCGTTATCCCGTTGGTGTAAGCCAATGCTGGGTTCATCAAGAATGTAAAGTACACCCATCAGATTACTGCCGATCTGCGTTGCTAAACGAATTCTTTGGGCTTCGCCGTTTGAAAGCGTCCTTGCCGCTCGCGAAAGCGAAAGATAACCCAAACCAACATTCTTCAAAAAACCCAATCGCTCATTGACTTCCTTGAGCACCTGCTTGGCGATCGCTAATTCCTTTTCGCTGAGTTGCGCTGGCAGGCCATGGAAGAAATCAACTGCTTCTTCGATTGAAAGGTCAGTGACGTCAATGATGCTCTTATCCTGAATCTTGACCGCCAACACAACAGGCTTCAGTTTTTTGCCCATGCAGGCGCTACACGGTTTCGAGGTCATAAATTTTTCAATATCTTCTCTTCGCCACTGGCTTTCCGTCTGGCGATAAAGCCTCATGGTTTGCGGAATAACGCCTTCCCAGCCGTCGCGCATCCACATGTTTGCCCCGTTTGACCAGTGCCCATTGAGCGGTTCTCTGTCGCCGTATAATAGCACATGCAGTTGCTGTTCAGTCAAATCCTTAATCGGGGTGAAAACGTCAAACCCGTATTTTTTGCCGACCATCGCAAGCTGCTGTGCACGCCAACTCAGGTCCATGCTGCCGTAAACTGCCAGCGCGCCGTCCATGATTGAGAGGCTTTTGTTCGGGATAACCTTGTCTTCGGATACCTCCGTGATTTCACCTAAGCCGTGGCAGCTTGGGCAGGCTCCAAAGGGCGAGTTGAATGAGAACATGCGTGGCTCGAGGCTTTCGAAAACGATTTCGGGATGGTTCGGGCAGGCTCCGAACGTGCTGAACATGGTTTCATCTTGGAAGCGTTCTAGTTCCTTTTTCTCTTCAGCTTTAGTTTCATTTTCAGCGTCGACAACTATCATTGTTCCCTTGCCGACTTGGAGTGCTTGCTCCACGGCTTCGCTGATGCGGCTGCGTTCTTCATCAACGATTTTTACTGTGTCGATTACGGCTTCGATCCAGTGCTTCTCGTACCGCACCAGCTTAACTTCTTCCTTGATTACGTCGGAATCGTAAATTTTCTGGTCGACGCGAATTTTGGTGTAACCCTGTTTTTTGAGGTCGTCGAAAACTTGCTCGTGTGTTCCTTTCATGCCACGGATTATCGGGGCTAGGAAAATGAGTGTTTTTTCCTTTTCAGCCATTATCAGGGTGCTTATGTTTTCTGGGCTTTGAGGATGAATTGGACTGCCGCATTTTGGGCAATGATGCGTGCCGATGCGTGCAAAAAGAAGCCTCAAGTAGTCATAGATTTCCGTTACTGTTCCAACTGTTGAACGGGGATTTTTGGTGGTGCTTCTCTGTTCAATCGAAATAGCTGGCGACAAGCCTTCAATAGAGTCAACATCGGGCTTATCCATCAGACCGAGGAACTGCCTTGCGTAAGCGGACAGGCTTTCAACGTACCTTCGCTGCCCCTCAGCGTAGATCGTGTCGAAGGCAAGCGTGGATTTTCCTGAGCCTGAAAGCCCGGTGATCACTATGAACTTGTTCCTCGGCAACTCTACGTCGATGTTTTTGAGGTTGTGCTCTCTTGCACCCTTAACGCAGATGGTATCTCTCATAATCTAACCAGTTTCCTTCTCCGCTCTTCGTGAATTGTTATCTGTTTATCCAAGAAAGATTAGAACTTTTTTGCTCTAGTCCCAAGTTTTCTTGGTTTCGCTTTCGTTTTTCATTTTCCTGGACAACGCCAGGTTCAACTGTGAAATCGTGTCTCTGAGTTCAATAGCCCTTTCAAAGTTGAGTTTCTCGGCGGCTTCCCTCATCTGCGCGTCAAGCTCAATAATCCGCCTTCTAATGTCAGACTTGGGCAGGTGTTTTACGCCCTTGATCTTGCCTTCCTTAACCGATACGCTCTTCATTATCGTCTTAGGCGTGATGCCGTGGACTTGATTGTAGCGTTTCTGGAAGCTGCGCCTGCAATTGGTGATTTCCATGGCTCTCTTAATCGACGTCGTTTCCAGATCAGCGTAGAGAATGACTTTGCCGTTGACGTTTCTTGATGCGCGCCCGATGGTTTGGATGAGACTTCGCTCGTCTCGCAGGAACCCTTCCTTGTCAGCGTCTAAAATGAAGATGGTTGCTACTTCTGGGATGTCTAAGCCTTCCCGCAGCAGGTTGATGCCGACTAAAATGTCGAATTCGCCGAGCCGTAGTTGCCGCACAAGCTCGATGCGATCCAAGCTTTCAATGTCTGAGTGCATGTACCTGACGCGGAAGCCTTCTCTAACGAGGTAATCCGCAAGGTCTTCAGCCATCCGTTTCGTCAAAGTCGTGATCAGTATGCGGTCGCCCCTCATGATGGTTTTCCTAGCCTCTGCCATCAAGTGCTGCATCTGCCCAGCTACCGGATGAAGCTCAACTTCAGGATCCAAAAGACCCGTTGGCCGTGTGATTAACTCGACGGGTGAACCGCTTTTTCCCAGTTCGTACTCGGCTGGGGTAGCGGAGACGAAGAGGACTTTGCCCATTTTCCCCTCGAACTCTTCAAACCTTAGGGGCCTGTTGTCAAGGGCGCTGGGCAGTCGGAAGCCGAAGTCTACGAGGTTCTTTTTCCTCGAGTAGTCACCGTTGTACATGGCGCGTGCCTGAGGGATTGTTTGATGGCTCTCGTCTATTATGAGCAGATAATCCCTTGGAAAGTAATCCATAAGAGTGAACGGCGGCTCGCCTGGTTTTCTTCCGTCGAAGTGTCTGCTGTAGTTTTCCATTCCTGCGCAGAACCCGATTTCCCGTATCATTTCTAAGTCGTAATTTGTCCTTTGCTTCAGCCGTTGCGCCTCAAGCGGCGGCAAGTCGGCAAGCCTCAGGTCCAACTCCTGCTTAATGTGCTCGAGCGCCAATGCGTGCTTCTCTTCGGGAACAACGTACTGGCGTGCAGGGTAAAGAGTAAACTTGTCGACCGCAACTTTAACGTCGCCTGTTAAATGGTTCACTTCTTTGAGCTTTCCAACCGCGTTCCCCGCGAGTTCAACCCGTAAAATGTCATTCTCATACGATGGCACGATGTCCACTGCATTTCCCCGTACGCGGAACCTGCCGGGCTCAAGAACCATGTCATTGCGGTCGTACTGCATGTCAACTAGGGCGTGGATGAGGTCTTGCCTTGAGATTTGCTTTCCAACTGTCAGGTCCATAGCCATCGTTTTGAAGTCATCTGGGTTTCCAAGGCTGTAGATGCAGCTTATGCTGGCTACTATTATGGTGTCGTTTCGGCTGACCAGGCTGGACACGGCGTGCATCCGCATCTTCTCGATTTCCTCGTTGACTTCAGAGTCTTTTTCAATGTACATGTCCTGCGCAGGCAAGTACGATTCAGGCTGATAAAAATCGTAGAAGCTGATGAAGTATTCAACGCGATTCCTCGGAAAGAACGCCTTTAACTCGCTGTAAAGCTGAGCTGCCAAAATCTTGTTATGCGAAATTATCAGGGTTGGCTTTTGCAGATGGTTTATCACGTTAGCCATCACAAAGGTTTTTCCAGACCCTGTCAAGCCTAGAAGCGTCTGCTTGCTCTTCGTGGCAAAGCCATTCACTATCTGGTCAACCGCTTTTTCCTGACCAGGCGAAATCTTAAAAGGTGCCCTTAGCTCGAACCGCATTATGTTTCTCCGTAGACCACGCTAAGAATGACCCGACGAACTGAATTAATAAGGTTTTTTCCTGTAACTCTTGATTTTCTCACCAGCTCACGAAGACTTCACTTTGTTACGCGAGTGGGATTCCGCCGATCCAAACTGGAACAATCTGGAAACTTGTTATTTCTCTCTTACTTGTTGTGGCTAAATAAATGGAAATAGTTGCAGTCCCTCCGCCGTTTAAGCTCGCGTATGACAATGAGTCAGGTGGCTGTCCCACATTAGTTAAATCAGTTGAGTTGACTTCATCGTTGCCGCTAAATATTTTTGCGGTCAAGTAAACCCAGGCCCAAGCTGGATTTGGAGAATTTGGGAACTGAGGGGTGGGGTTTTGTGCTGAATAATCGTTGCGTACGGTGACGTTTATGATGACGCACGGTTCCCCTTTTTCAACGACCGGTGGGCCGCCTTGTTGACCAATGGCGCTGCGAGTAGAATAAGGATAGAAACTTGAACTGATGCTGGTGGAGACTACGAATATTCTGCTGATGTTTCCTCTGAAGACCAAGTAGTAGCCGGAGGCGGGTTGAATTGGCCCGATAACTGGTGTTACGGCTAGGGGCGCCTTATGGAAGAATTGTGGAATAACCAAGAATTCAGACACTAACAAAACTAAAACTGCCAATATTACTGCTAAAATTATGAATTTTTGTTTTGTGCTGAATCGCGTTAAAGGGTTACCGAAGCTCAGCATCAACTAAAGCATTGTTTTCAAACCTTTTAACACTATGCAATAGAACAGACTGTTCTAAGAATTGGTTTATTCAGCATTAGCGTCTCTGAAAAATCAGGCCCTTCAAAATACACGAGGCAAGAAGACGATTTTTTCATGAGACGGTTAATCTTCCGAATTTGCCGACGTTAAGCTGGATTTCACCCTTGAAGCTGGTTACGTAACCGTTGTCTATTTTAATGTTGTCACCGACGTTAACCTGCTCAATCTGCTCGTTCCAGAGCGTCAGCTTGATGCTGCCAGACTCGTCTGCGACCACCGCGTCGACGATTCGGTAAGTTTCGTCTTTGAAGCGTGATTTGACTTCTCGGGTGTCGCCTTTTTCAACAACTTTCGCTTCAACACTGACGCGTTTCATCCCGTTCTGCAAATCTTTAATCGACGTCAACTTAAGTCACCTAAACAGTATTTATTGTTAAAGAGTTTTCACTTGCAAAGGTGAATTTCAATCATATAAATATTGCTTAAGCATTAACCCGCATGCCAAAAATGATGGAAAGAAAAGAAAAACCATGAAAAAACGTTCAAGGCTATTTTAAACGAATCCAACTAGCAAAAGCAGCAGCAGAATTGTCACGGCAACGCTGACCAAGGCGATCGTGAACCTCTTCGCGACTGAAAACTCCGGTTTCAGTGTCCCTATCATTATTGTGCATAACGCAAATAACCACACGTATGAGATGGCGAACATCACTAAAACGGCACCTCCGAACCCGGCTGTTGCTGCGTTAATACTCTTGAGGATACTTTGGGACTGATTGGTTAAACTGCTTGCCTGTCCGGAGTAAGTTGTCGCTCCGAAAAGGTTGAAGCGGACGCCAAGCGTTACGTCATACGGGTAGTAAAGGGCGGGTAGAGTGGCTGCCGCGACAAGGTTAACCGCTTGTCTGATAACCATCACGAACAGTGCCAAGCTCGAACCGATGAAGATGGGTTTCCAAGCTCTGGTAGTTTTTAACGCGTAAAAGAATAGGTAAATCATTCCCGTTAAAACGAACCAAGCCAATATAAACCAGAAGCCCCACGACGGCAAAAACTGTTCAATAAGACCGACGCCGCTGGATTGAACGGGCGTCTCGTACAGGCCTCGGAAGAATAGGGCGCCGATGCGGAGGGTTATGCTTGAGTTTGCTGGGTACGTCAGGCTTAATTGCAGAGCTGTGATGTTGCCCCATGATGCGGGACCAGTTTTTGTCCAGCCGGATGCGTTGGGTCCGAGAGGGATGGTTAAGTTGTTCCAAACGCCGATTGTCGACGGGTTTGACAGGGAAGTGGTAAGGTCGTAGGTGTAAAAGTCTGTTTCATTAATCGAGTACAGAGTTAAAGTTGCACTTTGAGGCGCGATTGAAGGTTTTACCTGCTTTAAAGTCATGGAGAGGTTTTGGTAGCCTGACGGTGCGATGCAATCAATTCTGAATTGGTTGCTCAACAAAGCGGTTATGCTATTTGTGCTGTTGGCATCCATTTCTAAGCTGCTGTTTCCAAACATGCTGTAGTTGCCGTTGATAGCGGCCACGAAGATGGTGTAGTTGAAGGGGTCGGCGAAATTGTTGCTTAAGGCAACTTTTGAACTGCTGGTCCAAACCGTGGAGTTGAGGAAAGATTGCAGTGAGCCAACTTGGGGCACGGTGTTCTCGACATAGATCTTCGAAAACTGGACAAACTCGAAGCCGACTGCAAAGGCGATGAAAAGAACTAGAACCACGAACGCGGTGAGGTACTTCGGGTTCTCAATAACTTTTTTGAAGGCTTTTGCAGGTGCATAAACTACTTGCGCCAGTTCATCAAGAATCAATCTTTCGGCTCCTTCGCTATGTGACTTTCACAGTGATTTATTAAAGTATTTGTCACATTCCAAGTTTAAGGCGGCGGTAGGTAGTGTAATCCACGTACTCCACAAACGGGTTCTCAGCTTGGAATTTAACATTAACCTTCTGAGATTTCCGCTTATCGACGAGCTGGCTTGTGGTTCTAAGAAGGTACGCGTCACTTCCCGCACCTGAACCGTAACTTGAAACCAAGATAAGCTCTTCAGGCTTTGCGATATCTAACACGGCGGCTAAACCTGTGGGCGAGCAGCCTGAGTAAGTGTTGCCGAACTTGTTAATCATGAGAGAAGGCAAGTACTGCTCATCCTTAAAGCCAAGCTCCTTAGCCATTCTGACTGGGAACTGAGGATTAGGCTGATGGGTAACGAAATAGCTGAGGTCGCTTGCCTTGAGGCTGAAGCGTTGCATAAGTTTGCTTGTTGACTTTCGGACGTGCTTAAAGTAAGCTGGGTCACCCGTGAATCGTCCGCCATGCATCGGGAAAGATTCACCGTCTCTGCGCCAGAAATCAGGCGTATCAGAAGTGCAGGAATACCATCCTTCCACTTGAGCAATCACATCGTTTTTTCCGAAAATGAAGGCTGCGCCGCCGTAGCCAACAAATGTGTCTAGCTCGCCGCCTGGACAGCCTCTGGGTGCTGCTTGAGCATTATCTGTGCCGATAACCATGGCGTAGTCTACGCCTGAACGCGGGTAGTTAACTAGGGAACAAGCATCCTTAAACATGCTTGAAGCTGCTTTACAAGCAAACTCCGTTTCAATCGCGTCGACGCATTGAACGTCGCCGTCTTCTTCGCCGAGCTTAAGCACCTGAGCTACCTTTGCCGCGATAGGCTTAACTGCATAGGGGTTGGATTCTGAGCCAACGTAAACTTTCCCGACCAGCTTGCTGTCAACGCCTGAATGAATCAGCGCTAGTTTCCCAGCCTCCACGGCCGCTGTCACTGCGTCTTCATCGATGAATGGGATTGCGCGTTCCATTCCGCCTTCCTTTATTCGAAACCTTGAAGTATAAACGCCATAACCCACCACTCCAGGGACTTCGCATTCTTTGCTTGGCGAAACTACATTATACTGTTGATGCGGATAGTACTCGTCGGCTAAAGTGAACGCTAAAGAGATTGTTGGAACAACATCACTTTTACCCACCGAGTATCGCCTTCGAAAACGCGGGACCACTTCTCTTCCTTCAAGGCTGGACAAGTCAATCTTGTCAGCATCGCATATTAACTGGTCAGTAAGTCTTGCGGGAACACGAATTTTTCCGTCGTGAAAGGAAACGATCCCGTAGACAAAGCTTGAAAGTTTCGCGAATTTGTTTGTGGGTTCATTGACGAACGTGCACAGTTCAAGTTTTCCCTTATCATAAAACAGGTCAATACTGTCCATTTTACCAAAGCTTTTCCTGCCGCAGTTGCTGCAGTAATCTCTCACTTCAAAGTATTCTTTGTTGCAGCTTTGGCAGCGGCTTGCCCGTAGTCTATCGCCCAAGTAAGAAACTCGTCGCTCTATCGGTTCACTACTCAATCTTTCTTCTCTCCTAGCAATGTAACATAAGCCTTGGTCCCAAAGCCTTCAAATTCCAACACACAACCCTTCTTGGGTGAACCGTTACCTAAGTTAACTTGACGCTCACAAGCCTGACCCTTCAGCTGCTGGTAGATTTCAAAAATCTGTGCTCCCCCAGAGGCACCAAACGGGTTCCCATCAGCTTTCAACCCCCCGTTAGTGTTTACGAAAAGTTGCCTGCCGTTTACTTCATAGAAGTTTCTATTGTTCAGATAGCTTTCGTAGATGCTCTTCCAAGCTGTTCCCGGTTCAGTAAAGCCTAAATCTTCGAGGGAAACAAGCTCCATCACGGTTGACTGATCGCTTATTTCGATAACCTGAATGTCAGACAAAGCAGTGTTAGCGATGTGCGTTGCGTTCTTCATGGCGATTTCAGCCGCGACAAAACGAGACAAGTCTTCTCTTGCAGCATAGTTCAAGTAGTCAGTAGCTGAAGCGCAGCTCAAAACGTAAACTGGATTTCCGCATAACTTTTTGGAAGCTTCCTCGTTTGTGAGAATCAAAGCGGACGCGCCGTCGGAAATAGGGGCAAAGTCGAACAAGCCTAAGGATTTTCGCGCTGTTTTCCTCGCGTTTAGAACTTGGTCAATCGTGATTGCTTTCTGGTACTGTGCGTACTTGTTTTTTGTTGCGTTCGCGTGACTTTTAACTGAGACCTGAGCTAGGGCGACGTTTAGTTTATCAAGGTTTTCGCCAGCGATGTTATGTTTTTTTATGTAGGCTCTCAGCATTAGCTCATGGTTGGACTCTGGGGTGCCTCCCGCATAGTAGCTCCACGGGTCTTCCAGAAGCATCAGGTCGTCCCGTATTTTGTCCCAGCGGTCCGTCATTTTTTCGATGCCGCCAACTAGGACAGTGTTGTAAACTCCAGCCTGAATCGCGTGACAAGCCGTTAACAAAGCGGCGCTGAAAGACCTAGTTACTTCCATTGGCACGTGAAGTTCCGTGAGTTCTGAGAGGAACCCCTCCTCCAAGCCCAGCTTGTTTGTTATTGGGAGAAAACAGTCTGACATGTAACAAGCTTCGAGGTCTTTGCGTTCCATGTTGCACTCGTTTGAAGCGGTAAGCCAAGCTTCCTCGATTAGCTTCTCGGGCTCTTTCCCATAATGCTCCCCAAACTTGGTTCTGCCAACAGCGACTATAACAGGTCGATTTTGCAAGATGACGTCTTCCCTTTTTGATAGCACTTAACCTTTTCTGAAATGGCTATTAAGTGTTTGCCATATTTCCGATAATAAACGCCGATTAACCAACGTACTGACGGGAAAAAATATTATCATCTGTGAAATTGTTTTGAAAATAAAGGAAGCTAAGCTGCAGCATCGGGAGAGACGTGGCTTATCTCAGTTATGGTTAACTGGCGCTTGAGGGCTTTGACCAGGTTTAGGAGGTTTCTGCTTAGCTCAACTGGGTAGGCAGGCGCGCCGGTTAAAGCCTTGTACGCGTCTGGAAGCTTAGATAGGTTCTCGGCTGCGTTAGCCCGAATCTCCTGAAGGGATGGAAACGCATAGGTTAAGCTGCCTTTTTCCATGACTTTAACGAGCAAGGGTTCACCGTCAACCTTTTCGCCAGCCAAGGCAATGGTGTCTTTTTCAAAATCTCCTTCAGCGTCTTCGAAGCGGTAAACTTGCTTTCGACCGGGAAGAGTTATTTTATCCTTGCTTAGCTTCATTATCGGTGAAAAACTCCCGTCAGCCGTCCCCGTCTCGCAGAGCTTATAGATCACGTCAAGGTAAGGTCTATCCGCGGAAGTGCCCATTTTTGTCCCGACGCCGAAGGAATCGATTCGCGCACCTTTGTTGAGCAGCTCTTCAATCTTATACTCGTCTAAATCGCCGCTGGCGAAGATTTTAACGTAACTCAAGCCTTGAGCGTCAAAAAATTTTCTTATTTTTCTACTTGTCTTCGCCAGGTCCCCGCTGTCCAAGCGAACGCCGCCCAGCCTGCAGCCCTTTGCTTCCAGCTCTTTAGCTATGACGGCTGCTTTTTCTGCGCCTGAGAAGTCATCGTAAGTGTCAATGAGAAGCGTTGACTTGTTCGGGAAAGTTGCGGTGAACGCTCGGAACGCGTCGATTTCCTTCGAATACGACATGACAAACGAGTGCGCCATGGTTCCGAAAAGTGGAATTCCGTAAACTCGCCCTGCTAAAACGTTGCTCGTGCCCTGACATCCCGCAATGTAGCTGCTTCGCGCAACCTTCATCCCAGCATCAACCCCCTGTTCCCTTCTTAAGCCGAACTCGATCACTGGGTTCCCCTTGGCTGCGTACACCACACGTGAAGCTTTCGTGGCTACCATTGTTTGCAGGTTGACTGTATTAAGCAGGAAAGTCTCAACCAGTTGAGCCTCAATTATTGGGGCAGTAACACGAATTAAAGGTTCATTCGCAAAAACAAGCGTACCCTCTGGGACAGCACAAACTTCGCCCGTAAACCTGAAGCCGCTCAGATAATCCAGAAAATCCCGTTTGAAGCCTTGTGTTTTAAGGTAAGCCAAATGGTCGTCGGTGAACCTGATGCTTTGCAGGTATTGTAGGCATTGTTCTAGCCCCGCGACTAAGAAGTAGGACCGGTTTTCGGGCAGCCTCCTAATAAACAAGTCAAACGTGGCGGGCTCAAAATTTTTGTTGTCAAAGTAGCTTGCACACATCGCCAGCTCGTAAAAATCCGTGAACAAGCTCATGTTCTCTGTTTTAAGGAAATCCAGAAAATTCTTCATGCGCTAATAGTGGAATAGGAAGGGATTTAACGTTTTCTAAGACGCGCAGCAGGGTTTTCTTGATGTAAGGCTGACATTGAGAAGTTGAAATTTATCGTCTTTGCTCGGGCTGAACTATACTCCTAGAACTAAGTATAACAAGCCGCCAGCTATAGCAATCACTCCAAGTGCAGCCGTCAGGTAGGTAATTTTTTGTTTCCCGGCAACCTTGATTAAAAAATCAATCAGAAACAGGCTGATTACCGTGGAGGTGACTATTGCCACCGCTAGGCCTATTAACCCTATTCCCGCAACTGAAGTTGCAACGCTGTGCCTGCTGGCGACTAAAGTCAACCCGAAAGCTCCAGCTGAGGCGAAAATTCCCGCGGTAAACGACAACCTGAACGCTTCATCAGGCTCAACTTTCAACAGCAACATGGTGCTGGTTGTAATTCCAGACCTGCTAACGCCCGGCAGCGATGATATTCCCTGCATAATTCCGACCAGCAAGTAATCCTTAACGGTCAGGTTTTCCAGCTTTCTAGGAGCTACCCCTTTCTCCTTTCTCTGTCTGGAATACCTTATGAGGGCTGCGTCCCCTATGAGGATTAAGCCTAACACGAGCATGGGTACGCCCAGCGCAATTCCCGTGATTGAAGAAGCGATGAGGTACAGCGGAACGCCGACCAAGCCGGTAATCACGGTTACGACTAAGATGTAAGAGAACAGTTTTCTTTTCATTGGGTCGTGCGAGCCTGCCAGTACTTGCACTAGCTTAAGCATGTCTTTCCTGAAGTAAATTATGGCTGCCGCCAGCGTGCCCACCTCCATGAACAAACCGAAAGCGTACGCTTCCTGAAACGTCAACTTGAGAAGGTAAGTTGAAGCAACAATTATCTGAGTTTTGCTACTTATAGGAAGCCATTCTGAAACGCCTTGAATGATACCTAAAATTATCGAGTAGAGCAGTTGGATAATTGTCATGACATTTCAGCTTGGAAATTTAGGAAAGGTTCTCGGTGCAATAAAAATCTTAGGGTAAAATGTGCCGTTGAATTGCCTTCTAAAACAGTATTTGAGAGGTTTGCAGACTCTATCTCCTAAAATTACGTAATTCGAAGAAACCACAAATGATGTTAGAACGCCCCTTGAAATGGCCTCATATTTGGGGCAAAAGGCCGCCTTCCACACGACCAAATAAACTAAAACTCGTCGACTGGTCTGTTTTGAGGAAAAATGTCTGCGGAGTCTGCCGAGGCGCCGGATTCGCAAATTGATTGTTAAAAACATCAAAAGAACTTTTAGCGAACCCGATTCTTTAAATCAAATTCAATTTAGAAAGCGAGAAGTATTTGATAAAGGATGACGTTCGAGTCCGCGCGATAACCTAAAATTATGGGCTTGAATCATAATCTTACGAGGCTTTTGCATGGAAAAACATCTGAGAAACATGCGTAAAAATGGTGGATCTCTCGAGTGTTTTGGTGTTGTTAAATTTGCGTTAGTTAAAGATTGGAGGGAAAAGCTGCTTGCCTGAAGTCCGAGAGGAAGTCGACGCCCTTGGCACAGTTGAAGTTCCAGCTGATAAGCTTTGGGGGGCTGAGACTCAACGTTCGCTGGAACACTTCAGCATAGGCAAAGACTTGATCCCACGTGAATTGATTACATCCTATGCAATCTTGAAGAAGGCAGCTGCAGAAGCCAATCATGCCAGCGGGCGACTAAGTGATGAGCAATATCGGCTAATCATTCAAACCTGTGACGAAATTTTGGCAGGTCAGCATCTTGACATGTTTCCATTACATGTTTGGATGACTGGAAGTGGAACCCAATTTAACATGAATGTTAATGAAGTAATCTCCAATCGCTGCTGCCAACTTGCAGGAACCCCATTGGGAAGCAAAAAACCGGTTCACCCGAACGATCACGTGAACATGTCTCAATCTTCAAATGATACTTTTCCTTCGGCCATGAATATTGCTGCTGCACTAGGCATCAAACAGCAACTTATTCCAGCGTTGCAAGCCTTGCGGGATGCCATCGCTAAAAAGGCGGGTGAGTGGAAAGACATCATCAAGATTGGGCGCACTCATATGCAGGATGCTACGCCATTGACTCTGGGTCAGGAATGGTCAGGGTACGCAGGTATGTTAGCGGAAGATATTGAGAGAATCGAGGTGGCACTTCAAGGAATTTATGAATTAGCGTTAGGTGGAACAGCAGTGGGAACCGGTTTGAATTCAGCTCCAGACTTTGCCGAAGCTGCAACTGCTAACATAGCCAAGATTACGGGTCTTCCATTTTCGAGCGCCTCCAACAAGTTTGCTGTTCAGGGCGCGCACGATGGTTTGGTGCAACTTTCAGGTACACTAAAAACGCTTGCAGTTTCGCTCTACAAGATAGCCAATGATATTCGCTTGGTCTCTTGTGGTCCAAGAGCGGGTTTTGCTGAACTCATAATCCCCGCAAATGAGCCTGGCTCTTCAATTATGCCTGGCAAGGTAAATCCAACTCAATGCGAGGCGCTCACCATGATTGCTGTACAGGTTATGGCAAATGACATTGCGGTAAGTTTTGGCGGGGCAAGCGGATATCTCGAGATGAACGTTTACAAGCCGTTAATGATCTATAACATTACGCATTCAATCAGCATTACGGCAGATGGCTGCACTAACTTCCGCAAGTTTCTCATAGAAGGAACAGTGCCAAATGAAAAGAGGATCCAAGAATACGTCGACCGCTCATTAATGTTAGTAGCCGCACTCTCACCAGTCATAGGACATGACGAAGCCTCTAAGATTGCTCATTACGCTTTAGACAACGATTTAACCCTTAAAGAAGCAGCAGTAAAGCTCAGGTACGTCTCAGCGACCGAGTATGACCGAATAGTTGACCCGCGAAAGATGGTTCATCCCTACGTAGCAACCTCCTGAGGTTGCACTCGGAGTGAGCTGAACGTTCGCCACACCAGTGCGCGCAACTATAGCTAAGCGACAACGAGCAAACCGAAACAGAGCGTGCAAAGCCAATTAAACAGTGGTTTATTATGTACGCTTGGAACCGACCTGTCCACGGCCATTGCATTATCCTAACCCCTTTCTAGCCTTGGGCGTAAGCAAGCCTCTATGTACCGTCAAAGTGTAGATGCTTTCCGTATATGCTTTACCCTCCTACACCTTACAGTTGCGCACACACAAAATGCCTAAAAACGAAAAAGAGGATAAACTACCAACTTCTCCATTACAAGCTACTTCACAGCATCGGGTTAAAACCCGACTTTGCATAAGGCTTTCAAAGCAGGGAGGTTAACCCAAGTATTCCAGCCGCAACTATGATGAGTACGGCTGCCCAGTAAGCGGCTTTTTCAGGCTTTTTGTATTGACACCCGTTCATAACGTTGCTGCGACCTACAAGTCTGCCTAGGAAGTACAAGGACGGGATGATAACGATGGGGAATATGAACATCATGTTAAGCATAAGTTGAATGTAGCCGCTAATCGTCGCCACTAGAATGACGGCTGGAAGGCTTTCTAAGGCATAGATTGCGAAGAAACTGCGTCTCGAATTAGGTTGTCCCGCAGCTTCAAGAACACCCCACGCTGAACCCAGAGACACTACTACGAGCGCAAGAAAACCTGCAAAGATGAAAGTCAATCCTATTATCGGAGCAGCAAGGATGCTGAAAACCGGCAGTATTTTTGGTAAATCTCCTATGCTGATTATGCTGCTTCCGTGCCAAACGTTTAATCCAACTATGACGGTTATAATCATGAGAGCTTCCGAAACTACCGCACCGATTAACGTCTCTAGCCTTTCATTTCTCAAGTCACAGACCTGTTTGTGTAATCTTGAATCTGCACCCGAGTGAAAATAAAGCATCCAAGGCATTACAACCGCGCCTACACTAGCCGCAACCAGGTAGGCATAAGACGGATTCCCATAAGGCTGTACAGGGGAAAGACCAATGAAAACAAATGATTTCCAGTCGACATGGAAAACCAGGAGCGAGCTGACAATAGCGATCACCAGTAAGAAGCTTAGGGGTATGAGCACTTTTTCTGCTTGTCGGTATTGGCGGCCCACCACAATTAACGTGTGAATTATGAACGCAATTATTAGGCCTAAGATTATAGGGAAACCTATGAGGTTTAGACCGATGGCGATGCCCGCGTACTCGGCAACGTATTCCAAAAAGTCACTTATGCCCATAGGAATCGCAGCTGCTATCGCCGCTCGTTTTCCAAAGTTCTTTCTTATCTGCGAGCCAAGTCCTGCGCCTGAAGCAATTCCTAAGCGTCCAGCAGCGTCTTGAATTATGAACAGTGGAAAAGTCAGTATTACGAGTATGAAAATCATGTGGTACCCCCAAGTGGCGCCTGACTGCAGCCCAGTTATGACGGAGGCCACATCCACGTCCGCTATCATCACGATCCATGCTGGCCCAAAGTTCTTGAACCAGTCGCTTAGTTTTTGGTTCATACTCTGCTCTCGTTACTTAGGCATACCTAATCAATACTAGAATATTAACATTTAGGCTAACCTAAGTTAGTTTATCCAACACAGACTGAAAACTCATCTCCAAACAAAATGCTGAAGATGCGCTCAAGAAGAAGCGTAATTTCAAAGTCAAAACTTATATCACAACTCGGAGAATTATACTAGTAGAGCTAATGCTCATGTGTGCCGTCTCTGAAAACGTTGAAGAATACTTGGAAGCGCTCTGGATATCGGAAGAAAATGGGCAAAAACTAGCCCATTTAACGTGGGTGGCGGATCATTTGGGGATTGCGGCGCCGAGCGCGCTGGAAATGCTCAAGAAGCTGGAGAAGGAGGGTCTTGTTGTTTACAAGGTGCGCCAAGGCATTGAGCTTACTGATAAGGGAAGAGAGATAGCTCGAAGGATTATTCGGGCTCACAGGTTAACCGAAGTGCTGATGAAGGAGACGTTGAAGACGGATATTCATGAGGAAACGGTTTGCGGAATGGAGCACCACATGGATGAAGAGTTCATGAACGCCCTTTGTACACTGCTGAACCATCCGACAGAGTGCCCGCACGGAAACCCCATCCCCAAAGGCAAATGCTGCCCCTAAGAAGCGGCTTTTTGCTGCGGATGGCTTGTTTTTCCCTTAGCCAAGGCTGAGGCTTTCCAAGCGGAGGCGCGTTTCATGTTGGCTTGCAAGAATTTTTTTGTTAGAAGAAGAAGCTTGGTTTTGCGTTTTTTGAGCAGTTTGTTTTGGGTTGGTTTTTTGGGGCAGAGTTTGAATCATTTGTAGGTTGCGTCAATAGGCGTCAACAAGCGTCACTGAACGTCAATAGACATCACTAGACGTTGCTAAGTAAGCGGTATGCTCAGTTGAGAAGGCAAAGGCGAAACAAGTACAAGAAGACGCCTACCACAACTCATGCCTAAGGTTGAAGACGACGACCTAAGAAAAGACCTCGAAAAAAGCCTGAAAAAGATGCCCTTCTTTTTGAATTACAAAGAAGGGCTTCATTTCCAAGCTTATGAAGACATGGAAAAGCTAAATATACATATGGATAAACATTGTTTGCTGCAGGAAAGCATGTTGTGGTTTGAATGGAAGAAATTGCAGACAGAATAGTAATCGACCCCGACGTCATGGTGGGAAAACCCGTAATCAAGGGGACCCGAATTCCAGTATACCTGATCGTCGAGTTCGTGGCAAACGGAATGACGGAAAAAGAAGTTCTAAAAGAGTACTCGCAGCTAACAAAGGAAGACATCAAAGCTGCGCTTCTCTATGCTTCAAAATGTGTACAGGGCGAAGTAACCATCCCACTTTAAGGAAAAATCTTTGACTCGTATTTTAATAGACGAAAATGTGCCAAAAAACGTAAGAGAGTGGCTCAAGAATAAAGGATTAAACATCGCCACCGTTTCTGAAACTAGCCTCAAACAGGCTAAGGATTTTGCGATAGCCGAGTATGCAGCAAAAAATGACATGACTATTTTGACGTTGGATACGGACTTTGCCCAAATATATCATACCTTAAAAAAAGGAACGCTTTCAGTAATAGTTATAAAAGCAGACCCAGCAACAGCAACTAACATTCTACAAACGCTTATTGCGGGCAGCAAAAAAGTAGATTTGAACAAAACTGAGAACAAACTAATTATCATCTCAAATAAGAGAATCAAAATGGTCTCTTGATGCTATTGTGCTAGATAGGTCCGACCATCTCATTCACAAAAACCCTCGCAGAGATGACCAGAAAATCTAGAACGGCGAACTGTACTAAACCGACTTTTCTTTCAACCGCTTTTTCTGTTTACCAAACTCTTTCGAAAAATCCTTAATCCTCAAAGCCTGTTCTTTCTCGGACGCTTTCAAACTTTGGAGGAACTCAGGTTTCAGTTCGGGCTCATCAGATTTATCACTTGACTTCGTGCTCATGATATGATCACACACTGATAAAATGTTAACTTTGAAATATATGAAACTGCCGCAGTGTTGCAACAGATAATTCCTTGGCGCGGTGCTCGTGCTTTTGCAATCTTGTTCGGAAGGCCAATCGTTAGTCATTACTTGTCAGCTTTGCGACTCGAGCATGTCAAGAAGATAGTTTTTCAAACCGGAAGGATTACGCCGGGCGCCGGGCAGATCTTTGGCGCTCCCTAGCTGATGACTTTTCTGAACTGGTAGAGTGTAGCTGCGAAAGTGACTATCGCGATCAGCCCGATTATCGCGTAAGCCATTGCGAACGTGCCCCAGGTTAGCCCTCCCGTTATTAGGTCTCTTGTCACGTTGGCTGCGTAGCTTAGCGGGTTGTACTTGGCAACGGTCTGCGCCCACGCGGGCATTATCACTGGCGGGAAGAAAGCGGTGCTGATGAACAGAAGCGGGAAAGCTAGGAGGTTGCCGACGGCGGATACGGTTTCTGCTTTTCTTGATTGTAAGCCGACGGAAAGCAGCAGTCCAGACCATGCTAAGTCAAAGAAGGCTATTGTCACGAAGATGAGCGCGACCCCCGCGGCGCCTGTTGCAATGGTTAGACCAAGGAGGCCTGCTACGCCCATTATGATGGCAGATTGAATCATCATTATAAGCAAATCGTTGAGTAGGCGGCCCAACAGTATCGCCGCTCTGCTAGCGGGGGTCAGGAGTATTTTTTGCAGAAAACCCGAGTTCAAATCGTTGACGATTGACATGCCTGAGAGAAATGAGCCTGTGATGGCGTTCAAAACCAGAATTCCCGGCGTAAGGTAGGCGAGATAGCTGCCTGAGATTCCAGAGAAAGCAGTGATTTTCTCGAGGAGCTGGGAGAAGAGCAGGAGAAACAGCAGCGGCGTGAACAAGTTAATGAACAATAATGTTGGGTTTCGCACAGTTTTGGTCAAAGCCCGAGTGAACAGGGATCGTACATCATAAAACAGCGTCATCCTTCATCGCCTCACATTAGGAATGCCTCAGTAGTTTTGCGGCCAAGCTCTTCAGCCCTTATTCGTCGTCCCGTATAATGGAGAAAAACATCGTCCAAAGTAGGAGAAGACATGCTCAGAGACGCCGCTCTCAAGTTGTTTCGATCTAAAATCGCAACCACGTCGGTTATTATCTGATCACCATTTTTGGCGTGGACGACAATGCCCCCGTCTGAATCGGTAACGTCGGCCACTCCGTCTATCTCTTGCAAAACCCTTTTTGTTTCAGTCCTCAGCGCCGCGTCTCTCGGGTTCTTCAGCAAAAGTGTTATGGTGTCGTGTCCTATCGCTTGCTTTAGTTCTGCGGGGGAACCATCGGTAACGATTTTGCCGTGGTCGATAATGCAAAGCTGCCGACAGAGTCTATCCGCTTCTTCTAAGTACTGTGTCGTCAAAAAAATTGTGATGCCTTCTTCCCTGTTCAGCGTCTCAAGGTAATCCCAAATTGAAGCTCGGGATTGAGGGTCAAGGCCAGTTGTGGGCTCATCAAGGAAAAGCAACTTTGGCTTATGAATCAGGGCAGAGGCCAGGTCAAGCCTTTTCTTCATGCCCCCAGAATACCTTCCTGCTTCCTTGTCCGCGAACTCTTCAAGCTGCACCATTTTTAGCAGTTCCTCCACGCGGCTTTCGAGGGCGCTTCCGTGCATCTGTTCGAGTCGCCCTTGAAGTCTAAGGTTTTCTTTACCTGTCAAGTCCACATCGACGACGGTTTCTTGGTTCACGACGCCGATGAGTTTACGGATTTCCTTCGGCGACTTGTCTAAATCGTAACCCGCCACTGATACTCGCCCTGAAGTTTTTTTAAGGAGAGTCGTTAGGACTTTTATGGCTGTGCTCTTTCCCGCGCCGTTTGGTCCTAGAAACCCGAAAAACTCGCCTTCTTTCACCTTGAAGGAGATTCCGTTGAGCGCTTTTGTGCCGTCGGAGTAGACTTCTACAAGGTTTTCGACTGAAATCATTTCTGAAGTCTGGTTCTTCATTTGTTACGCCTTCTTTTCTGCGATGATTGGTTTAGGCATGCCCAAGTTAGGTAGACCTAAACACTTACAGCTTAACACGCGCGGCATATAAATATTTAGGTTAGCCTAAGTCAAGTCTGATGGACAAAAAATATTTTACACTAAATCCCGTTCAGCTGGCCAAACAGCAAAGCTTACTTATTTGGGGAACAGTTGTTTAATGGTGACTTTCAATGCGCAAACAGATATTATTTTCAACCCTTACGGTTGTTCTTCTGCTATCGCTTCTTGCATTAGCTTTCTGCACCACGCAGACCTTCACCGTTCGTGGACTCACCAACTACCCCATAACTCTTAGTTTCAACCAGAACGACTACGTATCGGGAAGCATCGTCGTTTCTGGCGGAGTGACCAATGCCATCAACTTTTACATTACCGACCCGAACGGAAACAACGTGGTCAGCTACAGCGACGCGACACAGGTCAGCTTCAGCTTCACAGCGTCATCCACAGGGAACTACACGGTGCACATGGACAACACGGGCTTGCTCACAAAAACCGTAACGTTCAATTACAATGATAGAGCCGCCGTGCTCGGGCTTCCCCAGTACACTTTCATTCTGCTGCTGGTGGCAATAATTGTGGTAATCGTAGTGGTAATTGCTGTTCTCTTGCTTCTGAGGCGAAGACCCAAGGAAGCGCCTAAAACCGCTTAACCCTGTTTAAACCTTAAAACTCTCTTCCATTGCGAATACTTTTAGTCTATCCTGACTGCATAGATAGTTCAAGGGAAGCTTGTGCCTTTAATTTCAAGGTTTGATCCGTGGCAAAGCGGCTTGTGCACTTGTCCGCCGAAGCTTACGTTTAACCCTTACACGGGCTGCGATCATCGGTGCATCTACTGCTACGCTTCCAGCTATGTTCCAAACTTTACAGATTGCAGAGCTAAAAAGCACCTGCTTGACACTCTGAAGCGGGAAGCGGCAAAGCTGAGGGGCGAAACTGTCTCGATGGCTAACTCGTCTGACCCTTACCCGCGTGTTGAAGCGTCCGAAGGCTTGACTAGGCGATGCCTCGAAATCCTTGCGGGCAGCAACTGCAAGATTCAAGTGGTCACGAAAAGCGACTTAGTAGTTCGGGATAAGGATTTGCTGAGTAAGGCGCCGTCGACTGTCGCGTTAACCATAACGACCTTGGACGACAATCTATCCAGGCTAATTGAACCGTCTGCGCTCCCGGCATCTAAGCGTCTCAGGGCGGCTGAGGATTTGCTAAGAGTCGGCGTGCCCGTTTCGGTGCGGATAGACCCTGTTATCCCGTTTTTAAACGACCAGCCGCAGGAACTTATCGAGGATTTAGCGTGCATAGGCGTTAAACACTTGACGTGCTCAACTTACAAAGCTAAACCGGACAATTGGACGCGGCTAACTCAAGCCATGCCTAAAGTGGCGGAAAAACTGAAGCCGCTCTATTTTCAGCAGGGCGAAAAAATCGGAGGCAACACTCTGCTGCCGAAAGATCTCAGGTTTAGGCTTCTCACGAGTATGCGTGATTTGTCATTGGCTCAGGGGATAAAATTTGGGGTTTGCAGGGAAGGCTTAGCTGAGTTGAACACGGCAGCTTGTGACGGTTCCTGGCTTATGCCTAAGGCGGATAGGGGTTAGCGCTCATGCAAAACCGCGTGGTTATGCTGGTGGATTTCGACTATTTCTTTGCGCAGTGCGAGGAGCTTCGTAATCCAGCGCTTAAAGATAAGCCTGTGGTAGTCGGCGTCTATTCGGGACGCACGGATGAAAGCGGAGCCGTTAGCACCAGCAACTACATTTCCCGAAAATACGGCGTTAAATCAGGCATGCCACTGTTCATGGCTAAGCGGAAGCTCGACGGGACCAACGCGGTTTTCTTGCCGGTTGACCACCAGTACTACGAGCAGATAAGTAATCGCATAATGCAGATTCTCCGACGTTACGCGACGAGCCTCGAGCAGGTGAGCGTTGACGAGGCTTACTTGGATGTTACGGAGCAGGTGCATGGCAGCTTTGTGAACGCAGAAGACTACGCGCAAAAAATGAAGGCGAACGTCGGAAGTCAAGTTCAGATTTCCTTCTCCGTTGGCGTCGGGCCGAACAAGCTTATAGCGAAGATAGCGTCTGACAGTCAAAAACCCGACGGCTTAACCATCGTTAAGTCAGAGGAAGCCAAGAGTTTTCTCGCTCCGTTGCCAGTTGATCGGCTTTTAGGCGTCGGAAAGAAGACTTCGGCGAAAATGAAGTCGCTGGGCATCAAAACGATAGGCGATCTGGCGGGCTACGACGTTCAAAAGCTCACAGCCGTATGGGGCAAAGTACTCGGTGTCTACTTTCATAACGCGGCCAACGCGGTTGATGATGAACCTGTTCAGGAGCAGGGCGCGGCTGAATCCATAAGCCGAATCGGCACCCTGAAGCGGGATTCCCGTGATTTAGCGTTTATTTTGCAGAAAACGGATGAGTTAACTGAAGATGTGGCGAGAGATGTTGCTGAGAGAAATTTGAGTTTTAGGCAGGTGGCGATTTACTTTGTGCTGACAGATTTGAGCAGCAGAAGCAGATCCTTGACGATTGAGCAACCCGCAAAAGATGAACAAACAATAAAGCGTTCTGTAAAGGAGCTTCTTGAGAGGTTCCTAAGCGAAACACAGCTTGAAGTGCGAAGAGTCGGTGTTAAAGTCTCCGGCTTCAGCAGAGAGGAGCCAAGTCAAAAACAGCTAACAAGCTTCTTCAAATCAAGCACGAGCCAATAAACTTTTAGTCTGCTCGCAACATTTTACGTTAGGGATAAAACTTTGAGTCACGATCGCACGGACAAGAAAAAGCTGCCGCCTAACCAAGAAGCCACAGATCACCTTTTGCGTTGGGGCATCGATCATCCGGGGATAACCTCGACTAACCCTCAGCTTAAACTTGAAACTTACACGTTAACCGTCGATGGTGAAGTGGAAAACCCAGTCAGACTAAGCTGGGATGACTTTGTGAAGCTTCCCAAAACCGTCTCAACAAGCGATTTCCATTGTGTTGAAGGCTGGAGCGTTCCGAACTGCAAGTGGGAAGGCGTAAGCATCCGCGAAATCGAAAAAATCGTTAAACCAACAGCACTCGCTAAAGCCGTAACCTTTGAATCAGCTGACTCATACACTACTTCACTTTTCCGCGAAGAACTCAGCGGCGACGACGTGCTTTTGGCGTACAAGCTCAACGACAAAGTGCTTGAAGAAGGCTACGGGTTCCCAGTGCGCCTTGTCGTTCCTAGCAAGTACGCGTACAAGAGTGCTTTGTGGGTGGTGCATATGCGGTTTACCCGCGGCAAGGAGTTGGGTTTCTGGGAAAGAAGAGGTTACAGTGACAGCGCCGACGTCTGGAAGAACGACCGTTTTAGACGGTGAGGAACAGCTCATATCGTAAACAACGCTTTATGACCCAGTTAGTTTTGTTCGACGCTCTCAAGAATTCAAAGGTCACCCCTTTCAAAAGCCGGGCTTTTTCTTTTGGCACTTTTTGAACCGTTGTTTTTGAATCTGAGTGCAGAGTTCGTGAAAAAATGACGTAAAATTGTCCTCTTTCTTTCAAAACGGCGTGTTTAAACTTCAAAATCGAATTTGGGAACGGCGCCGAAGGCAGGACAACGTTTATAAGTTTGCTAAAAGAAGAACCCAGCAAGAGTTAAGAAAATGTCTAGAATAAATGAGCAAGCGAGGCATAAGCCCCACAAACCGGAAACCGTTACAAAAGAATGTCCGATTATTGTGGCAGAAAGTGGAAGTCCAAACGCGCCTTCGCCGAAGCGAAAAGAGGATGCCACACCGATTCTTTACTTAAACAGAGTATAAGCAAAAGCATTACGACTCGTCTGTTAATGAAACATTTTACGGGTTACATAACGTGCTTTTATACTTGACCGACTCATCCGCTTAATGTCAGAGACGAAGAAACTTGGATTATACTGAAGCTAAACTTGGAAGAGTCTTTGTTCTTCGACTTCATCAGGGCGAGCGGATTCATGAGGTTGTTGAGAAATTTGCCAGAGAAAAGCAAGTTTCCAGTGCGTTATGTTTCTTTTTAGGCGGAGCGGAAGACAAGAGCAAAGTTGTCGTGGGGCCGAAAGACGGAAAAGCGTTTCCTCCTGAACCCATGGTAACGCTGCTTAAAGGCGTCCATGAAGGCTGCGGAGTGGGAACAATCTTCCCTGACGAACAAGGCGAACCGAAACTGCACATGCACGCTAGTTTTGGGCGAAATGACGCGACGGTTACGGGCTGCGTGCGAATGGGCGTGGACGTTTGGCAAATAGGCGAAATTGTCATTTTGGAGCTACTCGCTGCTTCCGCTAAAAGGGCAAAAGACGAGGGCACGGGTTTTGAGCTTTTAGAAGTCGGCTAAGCAGCTAAGTGTCAAGTTTGGGTTTGGTTGAAGCGCACAAGGAAGAGTCTATCGGGCATTTGGCCGAAGAAGGGCTGGTCTGTTGGGACGCCGAACCTGCCGGTGTTGTAAATCATCTGGAGGATGTCTCCGTAGGTTAATGTGGTGTTGTAGAAGGGCGCGTTCGGCTCGTAATCGTACAGAATTATATACTTGACGTTTTGTTGTTCGCACAGGCTTACGAATTGGGTCATGTTGAAGTTGGGCGTGAAAGAGTCAACGGGCAGTTCTGGGTACTGCCAAATCTGGCCTTGAGTCATGTTTGTGGGCATATAAAACCAGAACATGTCCTGATACACGAAGTTAGAAGCGCAAACAATGACCGCGGACTGGTTTTGGCTTAGGTGACCGGCAAGGTAGTTTGTTGCTGCTTGAATAGGAACGTCAACTTCATCCCTAGCAGTCATCTGGTAAGCGTTGTAGCTGGTATAAGCGATTGCGGATGCGGCGAGGAAAATAAAGAGACCTGCCGCCATTTTCTTATGTCGAGCATCGGTTACTCCCAGAGTCTTGGGCTTCCAGGACCGCACTTTCTCATATAGAAAAGCAAGGAAGCTTGCTGCTGAGATGGCTAAGATGGGAAAAAGCACGTCTACGTAGCGCCATTGCCTATCGGGGATTGCGGTGAAGAAAGCGTAAACCACTATGAACCACGTGATCAGAAAGATGTCTTGCTTTTTTCTTCTGAGAGCGAACAGTCCTAAACCGCATAAGCCTAACGCCATTATAGGTATCGAGACTGGGTTAACTGGGATTCCGTTGAAGGGCGCGGACATCTCAATTAGGTAGAAAACGGGGATGAAGAATCGGTTGCTGTAGGAAGGTCGGTTTTGTCCCCCGACTTGCACCACGTATAGAATCTCTTGAAATTTTGATGCGCCTGCAAATTGGTAAACCATCACGAACCAAGGTGCCACGACAAGAATCGCTATTAAAACTATGACTATCAGTTTTGCCAGGCTTATTTTTAACCTGTTTCTGCAAAGAAGCAGTATGCTCACAAGCATCGCGAGGGCTGCGACTAAAATTTGGTATTTTGCAAGAATGCCGATGCCCAAGGCTAACCCGCTTAAAATGAGGGCTTTGTTGCTGTTGTTGGTTATCCCAGTGTAGAAAAGAAACATTACAAGCGTGAAGAAGAATATGAGTACAGTTTCCAGCAACGTTATCCTTGCAAGCCAGAGGAACCCGGGCATAGTGGCAAGCAAGACGGCCGCGACTATGGCGTTTCTTGCTCCGTACGCGCGTTTGGCAAACTCGAAAACAACCCAAACCGCAAGCAAACCAAAAGTCACGGAAACGAGCCTTCCCGCGGTGGTGCTGACACCGAAGATTTTCAAGTAGCCTGCTGTTATCAAGTCAAAAAACGGCGGGTAGTACCCGTTTATCGAAAGGTACATCCAATTCTGTCCACGGGTCAAGAGTAACCCTCCGTACAAGTGGGGCATCTCGTCCCACTGCGGCGACATGTAGCCCAGGTTTAGCGTGATAAGATAAGCATAGACTACGATGAACGCGAGGAAGGCCAGCCGCCACTTGTTAGCTTTGATTGCGAGTTTTACCCCCGAGCCTGCAGAGACGCTGCCCGATTGTTGCGTTGCATCCTGTGATGTGTCTGGTTGTTTAATGGACAGCCCCTCTCCTATGGCAAAGCATTATTTCAAACCGTGTAAAAAAGAGTTTGTTAAATCAGTTTTGAACGTGTGTACTTTAGAAGTTGCATTCCGTTTTTCCCAAAAGAGTCTTATGGCAGCGACGGAAAATGTATTCGAACCAAGCCTACTCTAGAAAGTCGGCAAGTGTCTGACCATGAAACTGTCAATCGTTATACCCGCGTACAACGAGGAAAAAAGGATTAAGCGTACCTTGGAGTGTTTGGTTGAACGATTTAACAGTTCCTGTGAAATCTTGATTGTGTCCGAGAGTAAGGATAGAACCGACGATATCGTGACTGAATTTTCGAAGGATTCAGCGGTCATCAAGCTGATAACCTCAGACAATAGACTTGGGAAGGGAGGCGCCTTCAAGAAAGGTGCTGCGAACTCACACGGTGAAATTATCATGCTGCTCGACTCAGACCTTCCCGTTCCCGTTTCAGACGTTGAGAAGGTAGCGTCGTACGTGGGCCACGTCGACGTTGCTGTTGCTTCAAGAGAGGTCAAGGGAACAAAAATCCTGGTTTATCCTCCGCTTGCAAAAGTATTCGCCGGCAAAGCTTTCTCCCGAATATTCAATGCATTGTTCAATCTTAACGTTAAGGATACTCAATGCGGTTGTAAAGCCTTCAAAAGAGAAGCGTTGCAAAACGTTCTTAACACTGTTGAGAGCAACGGTTTTGAGTTTGATGCAGAACTGCTGTTCAAATGCAAGAGAAAAGGGTACACGATAAAAGAGATACCTGTAACTTGGAGCTGTAAGTCTGGTTCAAAGCTTAACCTCTTTACGGACACTTTAAAGATGGGTAAGGGTGTTCTCAAATTATGGGTAAAAACGTACTTAGTCGCTCAGAAGACTTAGGGCGAACTGAGGAAGGCGGTTTTTGGAGCAGGGTAAAATTAAACCTGATTTTGGGTCTCGTTGAAGGCGCCAGCGTCTTGGATGTCGGTTGCGGCTCTGCACAACTAGCCAAAACACTATTGGGCAAGGGCTACAGGGTTGTGGCAATAGATAATGACTGGAAAGCGGTTGAAACTGCAAAAAAGAAAGGAATCACAGCGTTCCTGTCTGACATCAACGATTGGGAAACTGACGAGACATTTGACTGCGCAATTCTAAGCGACGTGCTGGAGCATATTGAAGATGACACATTAGCCATGAGAAAAATCCGTGGAATGCTAAAGCCTAAAGGCTGCGTCGTGGTGAACGTGCCGTCGTACCGATTCTTATTTGGGAAACACGACGTTGCCTTGAAGCACAAACGAAGATACTCCGATGATGATCTTAAGGCAAAGCTTGAGGCGTCAGAATTTAAGGTTGAATATTTCAGACACTGGAATCTGCTCGCTTTCCCGATTGCTGTTTTTACGAAGATTTCCAGAAGAGACTATCCGCCTGAAATAGTGTCAAACGTTACTCCCTTGTCTAAACTTCTTGGAAAAATACTCTTTTTAGATTCAAGGGCGAATCACGTGTTTGGGATTTCCATTTTGTGTAAGGCCCGGAAACAGATGCTGACAGCTGGCTTTTCCCATAAAACCATAAGCAACGTGTAAACGCTTGTTTAGTAAGTCACTTATGAGCGCGGATTCATGGTGTTTGACTAAAAATGCCTTATCGAATCAGGTCACTTTTTGGGCACAAGTCTTTTTTAACATTCATGTTTCTGCATGAATTCGCCAATGTTTGACGATTTTTTATTCGCAAAAATTGACGGGATTTTTCAGGCTTGAAACAGCTGTTGTTTACTCGAAAACAATTTTTTGCGGCTAGACGCTTAAAATCAAAAAAAGCGGTAAAAAGAAAAGATTTGGGGTATTAGACGAAGTGGACTTTTATGGCGTGTGTTGAGCAGGAGATGCATGGGTCGTAGGCTCTGACGAGCATTTCCAAGTTTAGTTCGATTTCTTTCTCTGGCTTGTTAAGAATCTTCGGCAGCAATGCTTGCAGGTCTAATTCGATGTTCGCGTGGTTTTGGTTTGTCGGGATTATGCAGTTTGCTTTAGTGCAGTACCCGTTGGCGTTGTAAGTGTAGTCGTGGAACAGGACGCCTCTTGGGACTTCAACAGCGCCGACGCCGCGTCCAGCTTTGACCTTGATTTTCGGAACGTTGTACTCCGGCTGGCTCTTCAAGCCTGAGGCTTCCAGCTCGTCGATAAGTCTGACTGTGTCCTCCACGCTGTGAACAATTTCTACGAGCTGCGCGATGCTGTTCATGAACGGGTTGTAGCATATTGGTTTGAGGTCGAACATTTCCGCTGTCTGCTTAGCCATCGGTGACAGTTTGTCATAATTCAGGTTTAGCCTTGCGAGTGCGCCGACCATGTAGGATTCCCGGGCGTGTTTTGCGCGTTTGGCGGTGGAGTTCGGTACGATGTACTCGTTCGTGTAGGAGAGGTACTCGTTTACAGGAACCGCGCCAGTATCCGTGGAGCCGAGTTTCCCGTCGTATAATGCGTACTCGTCAGGGCTGGTTAAGGCGATGAACTCTGTTTCTCTCTTGAAATCAGGCAGTTTACCCGCTAAACTCTTGATTAAACCTGCGACGGCTTGAACGTCTGGGACAGCCTCTTTGAGTTTCTGTCTAACAGATGTCAACTCTTTGATTGATGGGATTTTTGAGAAGCCGCCGGGTACGAGCCTCTGAGGATGAGTAGTTCTGCCGCAGAGCAGATTCGACATTTCATTCGCTAGCCGATGTAAGCGCAGAACGGTTTTTACTTCTTTAGGGTTTGAAGCCGTAAGAGGAATAACTGAGCCTACCCCTAACAGGTCAGGCAAGACCAAGAAGCCCAAGTGAAGAATGTGGCTCTGCAGATTTTCTCCGTGAAGCGCGAGCTTCCTGAGTTTCAGATCTTGCTCGCTTATTTGTACGCCCATGGCTGCCTCAGTTGCCTTCAATGATGCGAGAGTGTGACCTATTGAGCAGATTCCGCAGATTCTGGATGTTATATGGTGTAGCTCGCTGTATTGGCGACCCACAACCATGGCTTCGAAGAATCTTGGCGCTTCAGGTATCGCCCACTCGCATTTCTCAATTGTTCCCTCATGGACATTCACGTATATGTTGCCGTGTCCTTCAACACGGGTAATGTGGTGCACTTCTAGGTTTAAATTCTGGTTTTTCATTTTCGTCTCTCCTGCCAACCATAATATAAATTAAACTTACTAATCGCGTCGTCAACGGTCAAGCCGTACTTGATTAAGACTTCCTTTTCAGAGTTCTCGTTGGGGTTGTCGATCAAGCCTCTGCATCCCCAGCATATCGTCCCTTCGTTGACGCAGCAGGAATCGCAGCCTGCTCTGGTGACTGGTCCGACGCAGAACTGTCCTCTTTCGAAGGCGCAGACGTTTTCGTTTTTCTTGCACTCAACGCACACGGGGTAAGTGGGTATGTCGGGTCTCTTTCCAAGCAACAGCGATTTAACAACGCTGAGAAACTCTTCTTTAGTCATCGGACATCCGTAAACGTAGGCGTCAACGGGTATCACAGCATCTATCGGTCTGGCAGCGTAAGTGTCAAACAGTCTTGCACTGTCACCGTAGACGGTTTTCTTAACGTCGTCCAACTCTTTGTAGTTTTTCAACGAGTTTATTCCGCCGATGGCCGCGCATGAGCCTATGGCGACGACTATCTTGGCGTTCTTTCTGATTTGCCTAAGCCTGTCCTCATCTTGAAGTCGAGTGCACGAACCCTCGACGAATGCTATGTCATAATTGTCGCTGTGTTCCTTCATGACTTCCCTGAAGCTTACCACTTCCACTTGATCAAGAAGGGCAAGTACGTCTTCCTCCAAGTTCGCGATCTGCAACTGATCACCTTCGCAACCTGCAAAGTCAAAGAAGGCTACTTTAGGCTTCATTCTATAACGCCTCCGGGATTCCTTTGATTTTTGCATAGTTAAACACTGGTCCATCTTTACACACGTAGACTTGGTTAATTTGACAGTGACCACACTTTCCAACGCCGCACTTCATTCTTCGCTCCAAGGACATGATTATGTGGTCATCAGAAACATTTCGTTTTTTCAAGTCAGCGATGACGAACTTGTACATTATTGGCGGGCCGCAGATTACAGCGTAGACTTTTTCGGAATCAAACTTGACTTGGGGAATCAGAGTGGTTATTACACCGACATTGTTCGTCCAAACTTCACTTTCAGGACACCTGTCAACGGTAGGCTTGTAGTCCACGTCGTCTCTCTGAGCTAGAGCAAGAAGCTCTTCGCCGAAAAGCAGTTCCTTCGGTTCCTTGCAGCCGTAAAGCAGCGAAACTTGACCGTAGTCTTTTCGGTTATCAAGCACATAATTGAACAGCGATCGCAACGGTGCGAGTCCAAGACCGCCTGCGACGAAAAGCAAGTCTTTCCCCTTCAAGAATTCAGCGTCAAACCCGTTTCCGAACGGTCCCCTGATTCCAACTTTGTCTCCCACGTTGAGCGTGTGCAGTTTGGTTGTTACGTTGCCTAGCTTACGAACACATATTTCGAACGCGCCCTTCTTCGTTGGGGGGGATGCAATAGAAATCGGCGCCTCGCCTATTCCGAAGACTGAAACTTCGACGAATTGCCCTGGTTTGTGGCCCAGGACTGAGCCGTCGTCCAGTTTGATTTCAAACAGCGTTTCATTAGCGGTCATGGGTTGTTTTCTTACTATCGTCGCCAGTCTAGGCACGTAGTCGATGTTGCCTTCGGTTTGAATCTTAATTTCAGGCGTTATTACAGTTGTCACTTGCACGCCTATGTTTTGGCTTTCATGGTACATGTCGTTGAAAAGGCTAACTGGATTAGCGATGTTTGGAAGACAGTTTGATGAGCATCTGCCGCAGCCAACGCACGAAACGAATCCGAACCGGTCATACAGGTACTTGCCTTTCTTAAAGTATCTGTGCCTGTACCTAGTCGGTCGTGTTGGGCGGAAGTTTTCTCCTGAAGCAATTTTAGCAAAGTCCTCCAATAAGCATCCATCCCACGTTCTAACTCGTTCGCCTCTTTCAAGCGACAAATCAGGATTATCTTTAACATCAAAGCAGTAGCACGTCGGACAAACGAGGACGCAGGAACCGCACGCGAGGCACTCCTCTGAATGCTTCTCCCAAAACGTGCTTTCTCCGTAAAATTTACTTAAAAGTTCAGGAATTAACTCCGGCGGAAAATCCAGTTTTTGCTGTGACATCATCATTACTTCCCGCCTTTTCTGGCCAACCAACTGGATATCTCTTGCAAGCGCATCTTGGACACTGTGCGCGTACTTGTCTAAGAGCTCCTCACCTTTCTCCGAGCCGATGTTGATGGCGTACCTGTTTCCAAGGTCAGTGAGCATGAGGTCATAGCCATATTCGACCGTGGCGCTTCCCATGTACGGCGCAAAACACCATTTTGACATTTTCTGAATATTCACGCCGATGATTATCGATGATTTTCGTTTTTCAAAATAGAATGGGTCTGATTTTGTTTCACTAAATATTTCATCCATGTGGAGAAGGGCTACAATATCGTATGGGTGAACGCCGATCAGCACCATGGGCTTGACATCAGATGGGCTTTTGGCGGAGAAGCCTTGCCCGACATTGTAGGTTACCAGAGTTTCTCTTTGCGGAAAGAAGTACTTCTTAGGTGGAAGAAGAGTAACGTCATAATCCAATCGAAGGTCATTTGCGTTTTCTAAGGGTCCGAAAGCGAATTTATCGCCTTTTGCTTTGACACCTAAAACGTTCAAGGAATTATCTTCTATCAGGGAATTTACAAACTGATTAAAATTTTCCTTTGATATTATACGCATTCTTACTTTTTTCTCCCTTAAGTAATGCAAGCAATTTTTTTTGCTTTTTTGGCTATGAATGGATAGCGATGGATTTATGCTTTTCTGCAAAGAAGACGAAAAAGCATCGACAAATACCGTATGTAAGCGTATATGCCTATATACCACTCATATAACAAGCTTCCACAAGTTTCTAATCGCGTCACAACATGCAACCATGTGGCTGCAGAGTCCTCTAGCGAGCATGTTTCCAACAAATTTTTCTAATTGGCTACCCTTAACCTTTTATACCAGCAATTTTTCGTTAAGGGCTCCGAATAAAAATGGTTTCCTCAAACTTAAAGGAGGATTAAATGATTGTCAGAAAGAGACAACAGACGTTTGCTGCTTGAAAAAGTCCTGAAAGAAAACAACTATAAAGAAAGCGCCCTTCTGGAAATTCTTCACCGCGCCCAAGAAATCTACGGTTACCTAGATAAGGATTTACTGATGGACATTGCGGGTTCGTTAAACATTCCGCCCAGCCACGTTTACGGCGTCGCAACTTTCTACAGTTTCTTCAAGCTTAGAAAGCCAGGCGAACACATCGTAACCAGTTGCCTTGGAACAGCCTGCTACGTGAAAGAAGTTGAGCAAATCATGGAGGCAATTGAAAAGGAATTCCACGTTAAGCGCGGGGGATCCACCGCTGATGGGAAGCTTTCTCTGGTTGTTACACGATGCATCGGCGCGTGCGCTATGGCACCAAACGTCGTTGTTGACGATGAAGTGATAGGTAAAGCTACCAAAGAAGTAGTTATAGAAAAAATCAAGAACGTAATCGGAGGGGTCAAAACTGAAGCTCGATGATCTTCAAAAAATAGCTGAGCAAGAACTCGATTTCCAAAGAGCTTACAAATACCGCATTAATGTCTGCTGCTCCAGCGGCTGTGTCCCCTTTGGCGCTTTCAAAGTGCTGAAAGCATTTGAAGACGCCGTGAAAGAATTCGGTGTAGAAAAAGAATGTAAGGTTGCACGAACCGGGTGCATAGGCACATGCTCCGTTGGTCCAGCGGTGTTAGTTGAGCCAGGTGACTACCTTTATCAAAGCGTTACCCCTGAAAAAGCAAGAGAAATCGTCCGTGACCACATAGTCCTAAGCTTGCCCGTGAAAGACTACCTGTACAAAAACGAATCTTACTTCACGAAGCAGCAACGCCTAGTTTTGCGGAACGCGGGAAAAATTGACCCATCAAGAATTCAGGACTACATTTCCGCAGGCGGCTACTCAGCCATAGCTAAATGCCTCGCAACCATGACTCCGCAAGGCGTGATCTACGAGGTTAGAACCAGTGGCCTCAGAGGTCGCGGAGGAGCAGGTTTTCCAACTGGACAAAAATGGACGCTAGTCGCGAGGGCACACAACACCCCCAAATACATAGTTGCCAATTTGGATGAAGGAGACCCAGGAGTCTTCGCAAACAGGACCCTAGCTGAAGCTGATCCGCATGCTATTCTCGAGGGCATGCTCATCGCAGCCTACGCTGTTGGCGCCGAAAAAGGTTACATCTACATTAGATCCGAGTACCCGCTTGCTATACAAACTTTGCAGAAGGCAATCGCACAGGCAAAATCAATGTCGTTGCTCGGTGACAACATCCTTGAAACGGGGTCGTTCAAGTTTGACCTCGAACTGCGATTCGGTGCAGGTGCATTCGTAGCCGGTGAAGAAACAGCTATCCTTGCCTCAGTCGAAGGTCAAAGAGCAATGCCGCGTCCGCGTCCTCCTTATCCGGCGAATTCCGGTTTGTGGCAGAAGCCGACGCTTATACAAAACGTTGAAACTTTAGCCAACGTGCCGCTAATCATACAGTACGGTGGCTTATGGTTCTCAAAGATTGGCACGCCAAAATGCTCTGGAACCAAATGCTTCTCATTAACCGGCAAAATCAACAATCCGGGTTTAATCGAAGTTCCAATGGGAATCACGCTGAGGGAAGTCGTGTTTGACATTGGCGGCGGCGTTCCCGATGGGAAAAATTTCAAAGCCGTCCTCGTTGGCGGTCCATCAGGCGGTTGCTTGCCCGAAACACTGCTAGAGCTTCCAATAGACTACGAATCGTTAACGAAAGTTGGGGCAATCATGGGTTCCGGAGGCATTGTGGTGCTCGACAACGAATCATGCATGGTTGACACTGCACGGTTCTTCACTGAATTCTGTGTAGATGAATCATGCGGCAAATGCACACCCTGCAGGGCTGGCTTAGCACGAGTCAAAGAGATATACGACCAAATTACCACAGGGAGCGGAAAAATGGAAGACATCGCTACTCTTGAGAAATCCGGAGTTTTCATTCGGGATGCAAGCCTCTGCGGTCTTGGGCAAACGGCTCCTAATCCGGTCTTGACCACGATTCGGTACTTCAAAGACGAGTACGTTAAACACATCGTCGAGAAGAAGTGCGAAGCAGGTAAGTGCTTCAAAAAGAAAGAGGAGGAGGAACAATCGGAATGAGTACAGCAAACATCGCTAAACTCAAAATCGACGGCGTCGAAGTTTCAGTTCCTGAAGGAACCACAATCCTGAAAGCTGCTAAAGCTAACGGCATAATAATTCCAACATTATGCTCTCTAGAAGGTTTAACCCCATACGGCGGCTGCCGCCTTTGCCTCGTCGAAGTTAGCGGTTCACCGAAACTTTTCCCCGCCTGCATAACGCCAGTGAGTCCAAACATGGAGATCGTAACGAATTCAGATCGGCTTAAAGATTACCGCAAGACGGTCGTGCAAATGCTTCTCGCCGAAAGAACTCACATATGCGCGGTCTGCGTAGCCAACGATCACTGCGAACTTCAATCCATGGCAAAAGAACTCGGAGTTGACCATGTAATGTTCGAGCGAAACTGGACATGCAACGACGTTGACGCAACTCATGACTTCCTAGTTATCGACCGAAACCGATGCGTTTTATGCACCAGATGTATCCGCGTCTGCGACCAAATCGAGGGGGTTCACACTCTTGACCTCAAATTAAGAGGAAAAGACGCTCAGGTAATCATGGATCTTGACGAGTACTGGCAAAATTCCTGCTCATGCACTTCCTGCCGGAAATGCGCGAAAGTTTGCCCGGTAGGCGCCATATACATTCAGGGAGAACCGATTGAACACACCAAGCATAAAGACGTTGCCGAGTTCATCCTCGGGAGGAGGCAACACAAATGACGGCAACAGCAAAAACAAGAGTCGCCACGGTTTGGCTTAGCGGCTGCTCAGGCTGCCACATGTCATTCTTAGACCAAGACGAACGTCTCGTTGATTTGGCCCAGAAGATACAGCTGGTTTACAGCCCAATCGCTGATGTAAAGGAATTTCCGGAAAACGTCCAAGTTACACTAATCGAAGGCGCAATTGCGAACGACGAGCAACTTAGTTTGCTCCAGAAGGTCAGAGCTCGAACACAAATCTTGATATCTTTAGGTGACTGCGCGGTAACGGGAAACGTGACCGCACTAAGGAATTCGTGGCGTCACAGTGACCGGGCAGTACTGGAACGTGCATACAAGGAAAAGTCTGGTTTGAACGCTGCAATCCCAACAGATGTGCCTAAGCTCTTGATTAACGCTCGTCCGCTTCACGAAGCTGTTAAAGTTGACTTCTTCATCCCAGGTTGTCCACCATCGGCAGACCTGATTAACTACGTGTTAACCGAGTTATTGGCGGGTCGAACGCCTAAAATGGAGGGTAAAACAAAATATGGTTGAAACCGAAGAAAAAGGAAAAGAAATCCTAATCAGTCCCGTCACAAGGATAGAAGGGCACGCTCAAGTATCCATCTTCCTAAACAACGATGATTCTGTAAAAGAAGCCAGGTTCCAAGTGACCGATTTCAGAGGCTTTGAAAAATTCACTGAAGGACGACCCTTCTACGAGATGCCCAGCATAACATCGAGAAGCTGCGGAATCTGCCCGGTAAGCCACTTGCTAGCGTCAGCCAAGGCATGCGACGCGATCGTCGGAGTTAACCCGCCGCCAACAGCCATCAAGCTGCGCCGCCTAATGCACATGGGCCAAATGATACAGTCGCACGCACTGAACTTTTATCACCTCTCAGCTCCAGACTTACTCCTAGGCATGGACTCAGACCCGGCGACGAGAAATATCTTCGGGCTAATCCAGAAAGACCCCCAGCTGGCGTTGCAGGGCATCAAGCTTCGAAAGTTCGGTCAAGAAATAATCGAGAAAGTCGCCTGCAAAAAAATACACTCAAGCGAATGGATTCTTCCAGGCGGAGCCAAATGGCCGCTCAGCGCGGAAAAAGCAGACTACCTAAAAGCCAACCTGCCTGAAGCGTTAGACAGCACGCAGAAAACATTAGACATGTACAAGAAGTGGCTGGAAAACTTTGACGAGGAAGTGGAAAACTTCGGAAACTTCCCGAGCTACTACATGGGTTTGGTGACTCCTGACGGCGGACTTGAACATTATGACGGCACATTAACCATTATGGATAAGGACGGCAAAATAGTTGCGCGATGCGTTGACCCGACAAAGTATAGCGATTTCATAGGTGAAGCAGTTGAACCTTGGTCATTCATGAAGTTTCCATACTTCAAAGCGGTCGGCTATCCAGAAGGCTTTTACAGGGTTGGACCACTTGCGAGACTTAACGTTGCATCCCACTGCGGTACGCCGCTTGCAGACCAAGAACTGAAAGAATTCAAGAAGCTGGGCAAGAAGGGAGTTGTTCAAAGCACCTTCCACTACCACTACGCGCGACTGGTAGAACTGCTGTTCTGCGTTGAAACAGCCAAGAACCTGCTCGATGACCCAGAAATCCTCTCCGAACACGTGACCTCCAAGGCGATGGTGAACAATTACGAAGGCGTCGGCGTGGCTGAAGCGCCGAGAGGCACTTTAATCCACCACTACAAAGTTGACGAGCAGGGCATGATTACATGGAACAACATGGTGATCGCAACTGAGCACAACAACATCGCTTACAACAAGGCAATAACCCAAGTAGCCAAGAAGTACGTAAAAGCGAGACAACTCCAAGAAGGCATGCTTAACCGCGTCGAAGCAGTAATACGGGCTTTCGACCCATGCTTAAGCTGTGCGACACACGCAATCGGCCAAATGCCACTAGACATAAAGCTGGTCGACGTCGACGGTAAGCTGCTTGACCGCAAAGTAAGATAAACCAATTTCTTTTCCTTTTACAGTAGATGCGAGTACCTTTCGTTTACACTGCTCTGATGCCATTCGGGCGTAAGTTGGATGCTGTTTCTTTTAAGCTCAAGAGCGCGCAGGCTTGTCCCGAATTAATGGGAAAAAATTAAATCTAGTCGGATACATAGGAATTAAACAAAAACTCATTTGAAAAAAGCGTTGAGTGAGGTTCAGTTGGAAAACCCCAAACAAGTCCTTTCTTCACGGGAGAAAGAGCTCTACCAGCAGATTCATCCAGCTAAATTGGCAACCGACATAGCCTCGTTTGTACTTTCGGCGTACGTTATTTGGATACACCAGTTGATCCTTGGCGTCTTGGTAGGATTCATCCCAGCCATAATCGCTTCCGTAATTGTAATCAGGTACGCTAATTTCGAAAGGTACGCGGCCTCGCGTCTTGGAAGATACGTTGCCAAGTACATGACTCGAACCATGGAGGCAGTCCGTTTTGTTGGTCTGTTCGTCTCTTGGGGTGGAGCTTGGTATCACATTTGGTGGATTATCGGGGTCGGCATTTTGATAGTTATCCTGGCTTGGTTGCGAGGAAAGATAGCTCCGTAAATAATTTCGGATTGTTGATGTCAGCTTATAAAATTCACAGACCCGTTTACGCGGCGCACTAACCAAGCTAACAACTCGGTTTCAATAATTGAATAAGGCACCAAAAAAGCAAGGACGATAATCATCAAGCATGGAAGAATCTGCTTAGCTTTTACTGAACATTTATGTATTTGACTTAGATATTCTGAATGAAATAAGCACACAGGGTACTATCAGCCCAGTCAAAGTGAATGACATGACTGAGATAGCTACAACTCCATCGGACAGAGAGCCAATAAAAGCTTCCGAACTTGACCCCACTTTTAAGTATGAACTGCTCAAAATGCCGGGATGCGAAAAAATACTCAGATGCTTCCAGTGCGGCACATGCACCTCAGACTGCCCAGTCGCGAGATACAGCGACAGTTACCGCCCGAGAACCCTAATTCACATGGCTCAGCTTGGCCTTCGTGACCGCGTACTCAAGAGCGACACGTTATGGTTATGCGCGGCATGCTTCACGTGCACAGACAGATGCCCGCAAGACGTAGAAGTGGCGAGCGTAATCCGAGTTTTCCGTAACTTGGCGGTAGAAAAAGGCTGTGTACCTCAAGTTTTTAAGGAGCAAACCGCAAGCCTGCTTGAGTCAGGTTACGCTTACAGAATTCCCGATTTAAGAATTAAAAAACGTGAATCCCAAGGGCTTCCGTCTTTACCGAAGGGCAGTGGGGAGAGCATGAAGAAAGCGCTTAAAGGCGTGAAATTTATCGAATCCATGCAAAAACCAGTAGGAGAACAACCGGCCAGTGTCCAGCAATAAGTACCTCATTTTTCTCGGCTGCGCAATTCCTTACCGTGTTTCATCCTACGAGATTTCCGCGCGTAAAGTTTTAGGCAAACTCGGCGTTGAACTGGTTGAAATGCCCGAGTTTAACTGTTGTGGCTTACCTTTCGACCCGGTAAGTCACGAAACCATGCTTATTTTAGCCGCGAAGAACTTGGCGCTGGCGGAACAGGAAGGCTTGAATATTCTCACGCTTTGTCCGGGCTGCGCTGGTTCACTCAAGAAGGTTAACAAAACCCTCAAGGAAGACAAAGCTCTTAAAGACGAGATTAACAGTCACCTTAAAGAAGTGGGTTTAGAATTCAAAGGAACGGTTGAGGCAAAGCATCTTCTGCAATTCCTAAAAGAAGATGTCGGCGTTGAGAAAATCCAATCCTCCGTCACAAAACCACTTACCAACCTTAAAGTTGCTGAACACAACGGGTGCCACATCTTAAGGCCTAAAGAGTACATAGGATTCGACGACCCGGAAGATCCCCAGACTCTGAAAACACTCATCGAAGCAACGGGAGCCACGTGCCTCGACTACCTCGATGAAACCGAATGCTGCGGAGCGCCAAGCGTCGGAGTCAGCGACAAAATTGCGTTACAACTCGCGAGAGACAAGCTGAACCACGTTAAGATGGTTGACGCGCAAGCTTTAGTCACGATTTGCCCGTTCTGCCACATAATGTATGACACAAACGAGCTTCGAATAGAGAAAACATTTAATGAATGCTATGGCATTCCCATACTCCATTACCCGCAGCTCCTCGGGCTAGCAATGGGCTTAACGCCGGAAGAATTAGCCTTCAGCGAGCTTCGGGTAAACCCGTCAAAAATAATCAAGCAAGTAACTGAGGATGCAATCAAGCAATGAGTAACAACAAGTTAAAAATAGCCTTTTACTGGGCTGCAAGTTGTGGCGGCTGCGAAATTGCAGTCTTAGATATAAACGAGAAAATCCTTGAGGTAGTACAGATAGCTGACATCGTTTTCTGGCCAGTAGCGCTCGATGTCAAATACAAAGACGTCGAGGCGATGGCTGACAAGTACATTGACATAACATTCTTCAACGGTTCAATACGCAACAGCGAACAGGAACACATGGCGAAGCTGCTCAGACAAAAAAGCAAGACCCTTGTCGCATTCGGTTCATGCGCTCATGAAGGATGCGTACCTGGATTAGCGAACTTGAACGACAGGAAAGAGATTTTCAAGCAAGTTTACATAAACGATAAGTCAAACGTTAACCCTCAAGGCGTCATCCCCCAGACTCACAGCAAAGTCGAAGAGGGCACGCTTGAAATCCCAGTGTTCTACGATACAGTCAGAACCTTGGGGCAAACAGTGGATGTAGACTATTTCCTGCCGGGCTGCCCGCCCCCTGTTAAACTGATCGCTGGCGCGATAGACGCGATTGCAAGCGGCACTCTGCCACCTAAGGGCTCCGTACTCGCACCCCTTAAAGCAGTATGCGACGAATGCCCACGAAAACGCGAAAACAAGAAAATCGACAAAATTTACCGCGTCTACGAGAAAACTCCAGAACCAGAGAAATGCCTGCTTGAACAAGGCATCCTCTGCATGGGAATCGCAACCAGAAGCGGATGCGGCGCCCAATGCCTAAAAGTTGACATGCCCTGCACGGGTTGCGGTGGAGCATGTCCGAACGTGCCGGAGCAAGGCGCGGCAATGATGTCTGCCTTGGCTTCGATTCTTGGCTATGATGGTGAACCGGGAAAAACCCAGTACACGGAAAAAGATGTTGAAAAACTGCTTGGCCAGGTGAAAGATACCGTTGGCACGTTTTACATGTATAGTTTGCCAGCATCAATCCTCAAAAGAAAGGTGATAAAAAATGAATGAAATAGTGATTGATCCCATAACGCGACTTGAAGGACACGGAAACGTATCCATATTCCTCGACGACAACGGCGAAGTGGAGAACGCGTACCTCAAAATTCCGGAACTTAGAGGCTTCGAGAAATTCTGCATCGGTAGAAAAGCCGAACTTATGCCTCAGTTGACCACGAGAATCTGCGGTGTCTGCCCAGTCGCCCATCATTTTGCAGCGACTAAAGCTTTAGACGTAGCATTCAACGTTGAACCACCCTCAGCCGCGAAGAAACTTCGAGAACTAATGTACAGCGCCTACTACATCTACGACCATACGCTACACTTCTACTACCTCGGAGGACCTGACTTCGTGGTTGGGCCAGACGCGCCGCCGGAGAAACGCAATATCCTCGGCGTAATCGAAAAAGTTGGAATGCCAGTCGCAAAAGAAGTGATAAAACACAGGGCTTATGGACAGAAAATCACCGAAATCATCGGCGGAAAAGCAACACATCCAGTCTGCGGATTACCAGGCGGAATCTCCAAGCCACTAAGCGAAGAGAACAGGCAAGAAATAGAGAAAATGGCAGCTTCATGCGTAAACTTCGCGCAGTTCACACTAAACCTTTTCCACGATGTGGTTCTAGGCAACACCGAATACGTTGACATGATCAAAAGTCAAGCTTACACTATGCCAACATATTACATGGGCACGGTTGACGAGAACAACAAGGTCAATTTTTACGACGGCAAAATCCGCGTGGTCGACCCGACAGGTCAAGAATTCGTCAAGTTTGAACCGAAAGATTACCTAAAACACATCGGTGAACACGTTGAAGAATGGACGTACAGCAAGTTCCCGTACCTTAAAGAAGTCGGCTGGAAAGGAGAAGTAGCAGGCAAAGACAGCGGCATCTACCGTGTTGGCCCACTCGCGCGTCTTAATGCCTCAGACGGCATGACAACCCCGTTAGCACAGGCAGAGTATTTAGTCATGTACAAGACGCTGGGCGGCAAACCGATCCATGACACGTTAGCTTTCCACTGGGCACGCTTAATCGAACTACTCTACGCCACTGAACACACGATGGAGCTGGCGAAAGACCCGGAAATCACCAGCACAAACGTCCGCAACAAGCCAGGCGAACCAACCGAAGGCGTCGGCATAACTGAAGCTGCACGCGGCACGCTAATCCATCACTACGTATTAGACCAAGACGCGCTTGTCAAAGACGTGAACCTCATTGTCGCCACAACCAATAACTACCCGGCAATCTGCATGAGCATCCGGGATGCTGCCAAAGGCTTAATCCACAACTGTAAAGTTGACCAAGGGATACTGAACAGGGTTGAAATGGCCTTCAGAGCTTATGACCCGTGCTTCGGATGCGCTACACATGTTGCAATAGGCCAGATGCCGTTGACAGTCAAAGTCTACAACGCTCAAAAACAATTAATCCACACCGTTAGCCGCTAAAATAGTCACTTTTTTGGTGGCAAACCTTTTTTCTTTTTTGTCTTTTTTCAATTCCTTCACGGTAAGTCTTATAAGCGCTCGCTTCTGAAATAATGCTCTATTGGCTGATATACATTGAAGAGTCTTGTCGTTTTCTACACCCGAAATGGCAACGCCCGCTTTGTCGCCCAAACCGTGGCAGCAGAAATCGGCGCCGACATTGAAGAAGTTATAGACTTGAAAAAACGAAGCGGAATACTCGGCTTTGTGCGCGGAGGAAGGGACGCTCAGCGAGGCAAAGGAACCGAGATAGCGCCAACCCAAAAATCACCTGCAGACTATGAACTCATAATCGTTGGCACCCCAATCTGGGCTGGGCGACCAACCCCGGCAATAACAACCTACCTCAGGAACAACAGTCTTTCAGGAAAGAAAGTTGCTGTTTTCTTTGTTCAAGGGGGCAAAAGGACTCAAGGCATAGAGCAAATTAAAGCTTTGATACCCGATTCTACTTATCTTGGGGAGATCTCGATAGTTAGCGCTTTAAAGAATAAAGAGGAAACCGAAAAACAGATCACTGAATGGTGCAAAACACTCACCACAGCATCACAATAACTCACCACAGATTTCCGTAAACTTGCGAAACACCCCGTTTTGGTAAAGCCTTAATTGTAATCACGCCGCTCATCTTCTTAACTGATTTGCCATGCAACCGCAACCTCCTAACCCAGAACACAAAAGAATGAAACGTGAAAAGAAAACCATCGGCTACATGGTTGAAATCTACTGCAGAGACCACCACAAAACGCGCGGCGAACTCTGTCCCCAATGCAAAGAATTCAGAGAGTACGCGCTCATGCGCCTTGACAAATGCCCGTTTCAAGACAAGAAAAGCACGTGCGGCAAATGCCTAATCCACTGCTACAGGCCAGACATGAAAGAAAAAGTCAAACGGGTCATGCGCTACTCGGGTCCACGAATGCTTTTGTACCACCCGACCTTGGCGCTGCACCACGCTTGGGATTCACACCGAAAACCGCCAAAACTTGCAAAGAAAGCAAACTAGCCTCGTCAAAAATTTTTCGCTTATCTCAGAGAACCGAAGCTCAGCTGTTTCTTTCTTGGTTTCGCAAGCTCCAAAAAAACTTGACTTTTTCTACAGGATAATCTTTTTCAAGGTTTGAGTTCACTCCTTTTGATTGGTGCTTTAATGGCTGACGAAATTGCGAAAAAACTTAAGAACTGGCTGGCTGATGCGGAGAAGGTTGTTATAGCTGGGATCGGTAACCCTATCCGAACTGACGATTACGTTGGTCTAAAAATCGTTGAAAATCTAAAAGGAAAGTTGCCAGCAACCGTTCTTTTATTGGAAGCTGAGACGGTTCCCGAAAGCTACCTTTTAGACATCGAGGAGTTTCGCCCGTCGCATGTACTGCTGATTGACGCTGCCTTTTCAGGCTTAACGCCAGGCGACGCGAGCCTCGTGGATGCTGAAAAAATTGCGGATTCCTCAGCGGTCACGACGCATCTGTTACCTCTGCGGGTTTTCTGCGAGTACGTCAAGAAGGCAGCTGGCGCGAAAATTGCTGTGCTCTTGATTGAGCCTGGGAGTGTCGAGTTCGGTGAAGGGTTAACCCCTCAAGTGCAATCTACGACCGAACGGCTAACGAAAATTTTGATTCGCTTGCTTACTTAACTTTTTTCCTTTTGAAAACTTGGTCGAAAATAAAATCTAACTTTGCAAAGTTCATCATGAGACATAGATTGGTTAATTAGCTCGTTGTCAGTAACCTGTTACCCGGGAAATCGTTATGGCAGGAAAAGCAGTTATCGTCATGGGTTCCGAGCGCGATTTGGATTTTTCCCGTGGAATAGCCAAGTACCTCAAGATCCTAGGGGTCGCCTACGAGTTTCGGGTTGCTTCAGCACACAAGACCCCTGAGAAAGTGCTTGAATTGATCAAAGAATTCGAGGCTGAAAAAGCGGTTTATGTCACTGTTGCGGGTCGTTCGAACGCGCTGAGCGCTTTTATTGACGGCAACTCATCTAAGCCTGTTATTGCCTGTCCACCGTACTCTGAAGCCTACGGCGGAGTAGACGTTTTCTCTTCGCTAAGGGTACCAAGCGGCATAGGCTCGGTTGTAACCATCGAGCCGGAAGGCGCAGCGATTGCTGTGGCTAAAATTTTCGCCTTAGAAGACAGCGCCATAGCTGAAAGCGTTAAGAATTATCAGGCTTCAAAGAAGAAAGAGATTGAAAAAGCCAACGAATCAGTAAAGAAACTAAAGTAGGCCGCCGCGCTGGTTAAACTCAGGTAAATGCCGCTTCCGCGTTCGGTGCGGCTTCAGGAATGAATTGTGTGATGTCCCAATACTCGACAATTTTGTCGCCCTTGAAGCGGAAAAGATGAATCTGCCGCAAACCTCCTGCTGCTGGGTTGGAACCGGACAGTGTCGTGTGCGCTGCCACAAAGTCTCCTTCGGCAAGCACTTGCCGTATAGACAGTTTAAAGTCAGTTGATGCACCCTTCACTATTCCCGTGCTGCCCCGCTTCTGCACCGCGATCATCGCGTCAGTTAACGCATCCATGCCGCCGGCGACGTAAGGATTATGCGTTACGCAGTCAGCTGAGAAGAAGACTAAGCCGTCTTTCGGTTTGCCAGCCGCGATTAAGCTGAGAAACTTAACCGCAGCTTCCTTTCTGAGTCTATGTGCATCATTTTCAGGCACTTCAAAAAGCATTTCGTCATCCATAAGTAACTCACCCAATCGCGAATTTAGAAATATACATGCGCGCTCACAAAACTCTAGCCCTGACCTGCCAGAGCCCCATAACATTTCCTTCCGTGTCTTTGAAGTATGCAGTGTAACCTCTGTTGCCAAACTCTTTTTTACCAATGATTATTACGCCGCCTTCTTTTTCTATTCTTTTCAGAGCGTCATCCATGTTGTTTACGGTTATTGTCACCACTGGCGTGGCTATTTGCTTAGTTCTTTTTATGATTGCACCATTTACTTCGAAAGGCCTATGCGGCTTTATCTTTTCATCGACTCTAATTGTCAGGAGTCTTGTATATTCAACACCGGGAACTGGGTTCAGTTCCCATCCGAAGACTTTCGTATAAAAATTTGTGGCACGCGAAAAATCATCTGCAGGGATTTCAAAATGTTCGACTTTATCCAAAAAAATCACCGTAAAAGGGTCAAGTTCCGAGTATAAAAGCATTCCGAAGCAATCACGTATCCATGCCAATCATTAGATAGCGATATAAGCCAAAATACCGTACTCTGCTAGAACTGAGAAAAACGTTGGTTACAGCAATGGGCAGCGTAAAAGACCTTGAAGTAATCAAAAAACCAACCTCCGACAAGATGGGCGTCGGCAGATTCCACTTCTCCGACCGCTACAGCGTTTTTGACTGGGGAGAAATGCCAGACCACATCGCTGGCAAAGGAGCAGCCCTCTGCCTCATGGGTGCTTACTGCTTTGAAGAGTTAGAGCGGGAGGGGGTAGAAACTCACTACAGGGGTTTAGTCAATTCAGACGGCAAGGTAATCAAGTTCAGCGAGTTAAAGCAACCCTCAAGCGTCATGGAAGTTAATTTGGTTAATGTCTACAAGCCGAAAACAAGCGTCGTAGGCGGCAAACTTGTGCATGATTACAGCATGTATACGCCTCAACTGAAGAACTGCTTGATTCCGCTGGAAATAATCTACCGTAACGGTCTGCCCGAGGGCTCGTCGATATTCAAACGGCTAGAACAAGGAAAAATAACCCTCAAAGACCTCGGCTTGGACCACTACCCTAAGCCAGGCGAGCAGCTAGAAAGGCCAATTTTTGATGTTAGCACAAAACTGGAAGAAACAGACAGGTACTTGACTTGGGAGGAAGCTCAGAAAATCGCTGGTTTAACCGACGGAGAATTAGGCGACGTTAAATCTGTCTTGCTTAAGGCTGATGAAATCGTAACCGAAGTCGCCTCCAAAGCTGGGTTGAAGAATGAGGATGGAAAAATCGAGTTAGCCTTCGACGGAAAAAGAAAACTTATGATTGTTGACGTGATCGGTACTTTGGATGAGTGCAGGTTCACATACGACGGCGTACACGTGAGCAAGGAAGTTGCTAGGCAATTCTACAAGAAAACCGCCTGGTATGGGGATGTAGAGGAAGCTAAAAAAGAGGCTGAAGCCAAAGGCCTACAGGACTGGAAGGCACTCTGCAAGTCGCAGCCCCCAAAACTCGATCCGCAACTCAAGGCGATCATCAGCGAAATGTACACGGCGGCTGAAAACGGGATCACGGGCTGTGACCTGTTTGATGCGCCGAAGCTTTCAAGGGTAATTGCGAAGTATAAGCTGTACATGGAGGAGCACACATGATAAGCGACGAAATCAAGGAAGTGATAAAAAAATTTAAGCCTGAAGAGGTTCGGATTGGCGTTTTAGGGTCTCACTCAGCGCTTGAGATTGCTTCAGGCGCAAAACAAGAAGGTTTTGAAACCGTAGTCGTTTGCCAGAAAGGCAGAGACAAAACCTACACGAAATATTACCGAAACATCTTTGATCACTTGCTCATACTCGAAAAGTTTTCGGAAATAACGAGCGAGGCAACAGTGAAAAAGCTCATAGATTTGAACACGGTTTTTGTCCCCAACCGTTCTTTCTCAGTCTATGCAGGCTATGATGCAATAGAAACACAATTTGCTGTGCCCTTGATGGGGAACCGTTGGATGCTGCGCACGGAAGAGCGTAACGCGCCTCGAAACCAGTTGTACCTACTTCAGAAGGCTGGGATAGCGACGCCGAAAACATTTAAGTCGCCCGGTGAAATCGACCGCCTAGTAATTGTGAAGGTGCCGGAAAAACAGCGGGCAATCGAAAGAGCCTTTTTCTATGCTTCATCCCCAGAAGAATACGAGAGAACAGCTCAGAAACGCATAAAACAAGGAATAATAAGCCGGGAAGCGCTAAAAAACTCGGTAATGGAAGAATACGTTATCGGCGCAAAATTCAACGCAAACATGTTCTGGTCACCCTTAACCGACGAAATCGACCTGTTGGGCTTCGACAGGCGAATCCAAACGGACCTCGACGGGGTCTTGGACTTGCCAGCACAGGAGCAGCTGGAACTGAACATTCCAACTCAGAACATTGAAATCGGACACATTGGCGCGACGATGAGGGAAAGTCAGATAGAAAAAGTGTTTGAAACCGCAGAAAAATTCGTGAACACCTGTAAAAAAGAATACCCGCCAGGCATGATCGGCTTATTCGCGTTACAGGGTGCCGTAACCAAAGACTTGGCGTTCTACGTTTTCGACGTTAGTCCCCGCGTTCCAGGCTGCCCGTGTGTCGAGCCAACGTCACCTTACATGAAATACAAGTATGGCATGGAAGTTGGTCCGGGTAGACGTGTGGCAATGGAAGTTAAACGCGCACTGAAGGAAGGAAGGCTTGGGGAAGTGGTAACGTGATAACAAAGATGGATATCGCTAAAATACTGGAAAAATACGATACTGCGAAGATAGCCATCGGCACCGTGGGTTCCCACAGCTCACTCAACATCTTCCGGGGCGCCAGAGAAGAAGGTTTCCGAACCGTTTGTGTCTGCAAAGAAAAAGACGCTATAATGTACAAAAAGTACCCCCTCGTTGACGACCTAATCATAGTGAAGGAATTCACTGAACTCTTAAACGGGGAAACGCAGGAAAAGCTTCGGAGGCTAAACGTCGTTTTGATTCCGCACGGCTCCTTTACCGCTTATCTCAGCACTGAAGAATTAACCGAAAGCCTCTATGTGCCCATGTTTGGCAACCGCCGGCTGCTCCATTGGGAAGCAAACCGCAAATTGCAGGAAGAATGGCTAAGACAGGCGGGGCTGCTTTTGCCAGCCACGTTCGAAACGCCGGAGGAAATCGACCGTTTAGTCATCGCCAAATTGCCAGGCGCCAAGGGTGGAAAAGGATACTTCTTGGCTAATTCACCTAAAACTTTCCGTAAGAAATTCGACGAACTGGTTAAACGCGGCTTACTTAAAGAAGAGGATTTAGCCCAGATTCACCTGCAGGAGTATGTTTTAGGCGTCAATGTCTATCCGAGCTACTTCAGCTCAATCCTGAACGACGATGTTGAATTGCTAGCGATGGATAGGCGCTACGAATCAGCAGTGGACTCCATCGGCAGAATCCCCGCGAACGAACAAATGGAAATCGACGTCAACCCCACCTACACGGTGGTGGGCAACTTCCCGATTGTGCTCCGCGAATCCCTGCTCCCTGAAATCCTACGCATGGGAGAAAATGTTCACAAAAAAGCCCGTGAGCTCGCGCCGCCAGGAGTCATCGGCCCGTTCAGCCTTGAAACCGTAATAACAGATGACCTGAAAATTTTCACCTTCGAAATCTCAGCACGCATCGTCGCCGGAACCAATGTTGGCATCGGCACTTCACCCTACGCTTACCTGAAGTACGGCGAGAACATGTACATGGGCAGACGCATCGCCAAGGAAATAAAAGAAGCCAAAGAACGGAAAAGGCTGCAGGACATTTTAGCTTAAAACTTTCCGCCAAGAAACTTTTTATGAAAAGATTAGACTTCTGTTTTGTCCGTAATTTCGACGGCAGCTATTTTTTTCCCTTTGCTGTAGTGAATTATAATTTTTCCGTCACCTAAATAGGCCTCAGAAAATCAACCTCAAACGTCCGTTAATGCATCCTTCCATTTCCCGCAGCGAATGCAAAACGGAGCAGATTAAGCTTATATGGACTTGATTAAATAGTAAATTCTTCGTTGTGACAAGAATGTCCGAAGAAGGGAAGATTGAAGGGATGATCGACGCAGTCAGAGACGAAATCCCTGAACGTCATGACCAATCCCTTGCGATAAAGCTTGAAAAGTCATCAGACGGCTACTGCCCAGTTTGCGGGCACTGGTCCATCATCACTGATATTGAAGACCCTGAAAATGAAGAAAAATACGACATCTGTTTTATTTGCGGCACTGTATTCGACGCTTCCGGCCTTAGTTTTACAGATTCGCAAATGTGCACCTGCGGGCACCCCAAAAACTACCATGACATGAGCGCTTTGAGCTGCACAAAAGGCAAGGCGTTAGTTAACTGTCAATGTGACAAATACAAACCGACAGAAGTTCACGTTTCACCATAAAATTTTTCCGCTAAATGACTTCTTTTATTGTAGATTTAAGATATGCCAAAAAAGTGAAGGCAAAAAGTTCTAGGTTGCCTAATGACGCGTTTGTTGTCCCTGCAAAATGGGGCTTTTTTGCCATGAGTCAAACAACTTAACAGTATTTGCTGACTACGAAAGGCACACCTCAAGTAAGCCTTCCAGGCTTCTTCGGGTTTTGTTTTTCTTGTAAGCCTTCAACGCATCAATCAGCTTTAGCTTATTCCTTTCGCCGAGGATTTCTGCCAAAGTCTTCGCCGCTGAACTGTTTCCAGCAAAAAGGTACTGGCAAACCGCAGTGACATTCGCTGCTTTCCGCTCAACGCTGGCTGTTTCAAAATCCACAATAAAAGGCTTTTGAGCTTTATCTACGAGCAAGTGTTTCGGTGCTTCGCTGAGTTCACCATGGTCCAAGCCCGCTTGGTCCAGGCTAAAGCACTGTTCTAAGACTTCCCCTAGAACCCGCTTCACTGCCGGTGCATCTTTATTCGTTTTCAGCCAGTTGGGAAGTAACTCCCCGTCGATTAGCTGGGTAAGAAGAAAATTTTTGCTTGCACCTATTAATCTTGGAGCCACGCTAACAGAGTTTGCTACGGACAACATGCGCGCTTCATGGAGCAGGTCAGCTCTGTCCGCGTCAACCCTGCGGATTTTGACAGCTACTCTCTGTCCGTTCAAGTGCCCGACCACTACGACGCCGACGAAGCCCTTGCCCAAAACCGGAACCTTAACGCCGAAGAGGCTGGCTGTCCCTGAAAATTCGAGAGCCGCTATACCGAGGCTGCGAAGTTCCTCGAGGCGGATTTGCAGTTCAGTCTCGCTTGGGTTTGGGAAGCA
>Ga0187784_10000043_pt1 | contig 71964 bp, 58 predicted proteins | sample 1015_SJ02_MP15_2_FD_132964 | JGI IMG/M metagenome (GOLD analysis project Ga0187784, IMG submission 132964) | Tropical peat soil microbial communities from peatlands in Department of Meta, Colombia - 1015_SJ02_MP15_20_MG | ecosystem: Environmental > Terrestrial > Soil > Wetlands > Peat | place...
ATCATGGGCATCCAGCCGCTGATGGCGGCGATCAGGGCGTAATCAAACCTGAAATACCATGCCCCCTCGCCAAGGGCGCTAAATCTACCTTCCCGCAAAGCGTTTTGACACGACCAAGACCCACAGCAGACATCGGGTCTCATCATCAGGTAGGTGCGTCATACGGGGAATCCCGACTGAGATAGGATCGCCACGCCGCCGCTTGCGGTCCGCTCGGCAATACTGCACCGTTCGCACCCGCCTAGCAGGAGGACTCGCATGGACGCGCCCGAAGAGATCAACGCCGACATGCTTGCCTTCTGGAACGGGAAAGGCGGCGATATCTGGGTGGCTCGACAGGAGCACACCGACATCACGCTCGCGCTGGTGACGGACGCCTTGCTCGCCTTTGCCACGCCGCGTGCCGGCGAACGGGTGGTGGATATCGGCTGTGGCTGTGGCGCGCCCACGCTGGAGTTTGCGCGCGCCGTGGGTCCCTCCGGCCGCGTAGCGGGGTTGGATATTTCCGGGCCGATGCTTGCTGAGGGTGAGAGGCGCGCGAGTGCTGCCGGCATCGCCAATGTCAATTGGCGGCAAGCCGATCCCGCCACGGCCGCGTTGGACGAATACGATTTGTTGATCTCGGCCTTCGGAGTGATGTTCTTCGGCGATCGGGTGGCGGCGTTTACCAATATGCGCCGCGCCGCCGCTCCGGACGCGCGCATGGCGCTCGTGTGCTGGCGCACGCTGGCCGAAAACCCGTGGATGGAGGTGCCGATGACTGCAGCCGCGCAGCACCTGCCGCCGCGGCCGAAGCCGGTCCCGAACGCACCCGGAATGTTCGCCTTCGCCGATCGAGACCACGTGACCGAGGTTCTCACCGCGGCCGGCTGGGCGCCGCCGCGCTTCGAGAAACTCGACATGGACCTTGATGTCGCTGCCGGCCGAGGGCTGGAGGAGGCAGTGGTTCAGTCAACCCAAATCGGCGCTGTGAACAGTTGGCTGCGCAACCAGCCAGCTGAGGTCGTCTCGGCCGCCGTCGCCTCGCTCCACGAGGCGCTCGCGCCCTATGCGAACGGTGCGAGCGTGCGACTGCCCGGCGCGATGTGGTTGGTCAGCAGCGCACCTGCCTGAACGAGCGCCGCCGTTAACCACCCTTATGGCACTGAACCGACCTCGCACGATGTCCGCTATCTGGCCGCTATCGGGGCAGGAGCAGACATCCGATTAGGCCGACGCGACTTCGCGTTTTGACCCACCGCCGACCCGGACACGTCGGCCCATTTTCACATGTAACTTTTCCTCGTCTCGGAGCGAAAGACACCGGAAGGAGTATCCGGGCAATGGCGCGAGGAAATTTGATATTGACTTCGAAGCACGATCCATTGCGCCCCTTCCTATTCCGGTGCTCTGTATCATCCCAACTGACGTTGTTGCCATCGGCAGCGGGGCGGCGGATCGAACGTACAATGCAGCGTGCCGAGGATAGGCAAACCGAGTCTGACGCTCGTCGATCGGCGTTGATGGCCGCTGCCCAAACGGGCGATCGTCTAGCCTATGAGACGCTGCTGCGCGGTTGCGTGTCATTCATCGTGAGCATCGCTCGCCGTCAGGGCGTTCCGCCTGACCGCACTGATGACGTGGTGCAGGATGTGCTGCTGACGGTACACCGCGCCCGAGCGACCTACGATCCGCGGCGTTCCTTCAACGCGTGGCTCGGCGTCATCGTCAAGCGGCGCGCAATAGACATTCTGCGCCAGATGCGGCGACGTGGTGCGCGTGAAGTGCATGCAGCACTCGCCTACGAGAGCCATGCCGACGAAGCCGTCGATCTTTCGGCCGGAATCGAGCACGAGGAAAAGGTCGAGCGCATTGGCGCGGCACTCGCTGAATTGCCACAGCGTCAGCGCGAGGCGGTGCAGCATCTCATGCTTGATGAGAAATCACTGGGCGATGCCGCTATGTTGACGGGGCGCAGCAAAGGATCGCTCAAGGTGAACCTGCATCGGGCGCTGAATGCGCTACGCGTCAAGATGGATCGCGGAGATTGAAATGGATGGTTCGAACGATCACCTGATCAGCGCGTTGGCGGCAAATCTTCGGCCAATACGCCCGCTGCCGCCGCCAGCGCTGCGCACGCTGTTCTGGCTCATCCTCGTCGCAGTCATCGCGACGGCACTCGCGACATTCTCCGACGTGGCGGCGATGTGGCGTCGAATGACCGCGACTCCCGACATGTGGCTTGCGGGGCTTGGCTCAATCGCGACGATGGTGACAGCGGCGTTCGCCGCGTTTGAGGTCAGCCTGCCAGATCGGTCCCGGGCGTGGGCTTTGCTGCCGCTACCGGCGGCGGCGTTGTGGGTGGGAGCGAGCGGCCTCGGCTGCATGCGCGCCTATGTGCTGCCGGGCACTCATGTCGCTACGATCGGCGAGACGCTGGATTGTCTACTGTTCATTATCGGCCTGTCGGTGCCGCTATCGGTGACGCTGATCGTCATGCTGCGGCGAGCCCATTCGTTGGCGCCGCCTCTGACGGCGGCGATAGCGGGTCTGGCTTCGGCTGCTGCTGCTGCTATCTTGTTGAATTTCTTACATCCTTTCGACGCCGCGGCGGTCGACCTCGCCGTGCATGCGGTTGCAGTGGCGATCGTCGTCGCTGCGGCATGGGCGTTCGGCACTCGGGCGCTGCAAAATTCTATTTCCGGCATGTAACCGTTCGGCCCTCAGGTTCGAATTAGGGGTGATGGGGTTGATACCATCGTAACCTAGCGGAGAACCAGGATGATCGTCCGTTCGCGTCTGCTTTTGCCGGTGGCCGCCCTTGCGCTTGCCTTCGCCTTTGCTGCACCCGCCACGTTCGCCGACGACATGAGCAAGGACACCGTGTCGAAAGACACCGGCATGAAGAAGGACACCATGTCGAAAGACACCGACATGAAGAAGGACACCATGTCCAAAGACACCATGTCGAAGTAATCACTACCTGTGCGCCGGGCCGACATTCCGAGGCCCGGCGCATCACCTTCACCCGGTGCCCCACTTGCAGAATCTAAATGACCATAAGAAGCGGCGCGGACACCCTCCGATCTTTGAAGTGCATCAACTGAAACTTGCCCCCGGATGGTATGTGCGAATCTTGTGGCAGTATGGCCAAGAGCAGCACGTTCGCGGTTTCGCGTCTGCCGACGAGGCCCAGGGTTGGGTTCACACGAAATCGGAAGGATGGTTGCGCAACCGGGCGGCTGCGTTGCGTGGCCTCTGATCACCTGGTCCCGTTAAGACATTTAGCAAAGCCAGGTCGTTTATCGGGCACCTACCTCGCCGAAACGGCGACTTCCGATTCTGGCACTCTTCGTCGGATCAAGGTGCTCCGGACAATGGTCGGTATTGGGGGCATCGCCGACATCGTCGGGTGTGACCGAAAACGTCGATCCTGACCCATCGGTCGTGACCGCAACAATTATGCTGTAACGCACAATGAAACCCGCTAGGCATGTCCGCCGCGTGCTTTGCGGAGATTGCCGCTTAAGTATCGTTATCGTTAAATTGCCGCGTCTGTTCACAAAAAATTAGGCACGCCGCAATACCTTTCCATTCAGGGACGTATTTCCAGAACTCAAGGTGCCGGACATGAACGCCCGTCAAACCGCCCTGGTTCAGCAGAGTTTCGAAAAGGTCGCGGCGCTGGGCTTGCCGGCGATAGAGCTATTCTACTCCGAGCTTTTCGCGATCGATCCTTCCCTGCGTTCGATGTTCAAGGGCGACATGAAGGAGCAGCAGAAGAAACTTCTGTCGGCACTAACGCTCGTTGTCCGTTCGCTGCACACACCGGAAAAAATCATCCCGGCCGTGCAGAAGCTCGCTGTGAAGCATCTCGATTACGGGGTGAAACCCGAGCACTACACCTATGTCGGCAATGCGCTGTTGCGCACGCTGAAGAAGGGCCTCGGTGCCGGCTACACGCCCGAGCTCAGCGACGCCTGGACCGAAGCATTCCGCCTACTCGCGCGCGTAATGAAAGAAGCGGCCTACGGCGCCGCGCACGTGCAGCCTCGCACTCAGCAACTGCGCGCCGCCGCCGGCTAGGCGCTACCTCAGTTCCAGCTCCACTGTCGGCAACAGCCGCTGAAAGGCCTCGCGGTAGGTCATCGGCACGCCGATGTTGCGGCTGTCCTGGTGCCGGCATTTTACAGTTGCAACTTTTTGCGCTGCACTTTGGTCGCGATTGGCACCTTTCTGCCGTCAGGGATGTCGGCGATGTCCGGATTTAAGTCCGCAATGCCGAATAACGGACATCAGCCGCGTGCGAAATGAATGAGTGGGCGCCGTGTTTCAGGCGCGCGCGTCAGCGCGAAGGGGAACGCAGGATGCCGTGCCGCGCCAGCACCTCGCGCACCGCCTCGACGAGCTTGTCCTCGGCGACCTTGCTCTGCGCCTGCGCCTGTTTCTGCAAATGCTGCTCGCGGCCCTTTTCCAGCTTGGCGAGCTCGGCACCGACGATCAGGTCCTTGATCAGCACCTGCGGTCCGGCCGGATCGTTCTTCTCATCGCCGCCCTGGATGACGACGCAGGGCGAATTGCGCTTGTCGGCGTATTTGAGCTGATTGCCGAGGTTGCGCGGATTGCCGAGATAAAGCTCGGCGCGGATGTCGGCCGCGCGCAGCTTGGCGACCATGTTCTGGTAGTCGGCGAGCCGGTCCTTGTCGAACACGGTAACGACCACCGGGCCGGGCTCGGGCTTGCTCTCAAGCTTGCCGAGATGCTCAAGCGCGGCGGCGAGCCGCGACACGCCGATGGAAAATCCCGTGGCATGTACGACCTCGCCGCGAAAGCGCGAAACGAGCCCGTCGTAACGGCCGCCGGCGCCAACCGAGCCAAAACGCACTGGCTTGCCGTCATCGCCCGCAATGGGGAATGTCAGGTCAACTTCGAAGACCGGGCCGGTATAATATTCGAGACCGCGAACGACCGTCTGATCAACTAAAATGCGATTAGCGTCGTACCCCGCTTGCTCGAGAAGTTTTTTGATCGCCAGAAGCTCCTGGCTGCCTTCACGGAATTTTGGATTGGTAGCGATGGCATCCCATTTGCGCGGCATTGTAAATAGTATATCACTCTCAGTTGAAGTCGACCCGCTGATATTTTCGGTTGGTGCGACCGGCGCAACAAATTCCATGACTAAATTCGCGTCATTGTCAGTGAGGCCCGCTCCCTTTGTGAAATCGCCGCTATCATCCTTACGCCCTTTGCCGAGCAAGTGACGCACGCTATCAACGCCGAGGCGATCGAGTTTATCGATCGCGCGTAGAACGGTGAGGCGTTTGCCAACATTCGCTTCCCCGCTTAGGCCGATCGCTTCCAACAAGCCATCAAGCACCTTGCGGTTATTTACCTTTACCACATAGCCTCCGCGCGGAATTCCCAGCTCCTCCATCGTGTCTGCGGCCATCATGCACATCTCGGCGTCGGCCGCCGGTGATGATGAGCCGACCGTGTCGGCGTCGAACTGCATGAATTGGCGGAAGCGCCCCGGCCCCGGCTTCTCGTTCCTGAACACCCAGCCGAAGCGGTAGCTGCGATACGGCTTCGGCAGCGTGTCGAAATTCTCCGCCACGTAGCGCGCGAGCGGCGCGGTCAGATCGTAGCGCAGCGACAGCCATTGCTCGTCATCATCCTGGAACGAGAACACGCCCTCATTGGGCCGGTCCTGGTCGGGCAGAAATTTGCCGAGCGCGTCGGTGTATTCGATCGCCGGCGTCTCCACCGCCTCGAAGCCGTAGCGCTCGTAGACCGCCCGGATTGTCTCGATCATCCGTCGGGTCGCGGCGATCTCCGCCGGGCCGCGGTCGGCGAGCCCGCGCGGCAGGCGCGCCTTGAGCTTGCTGGTTTTGTTCGTTTTGTTGGTCTTGTCGGCCATCCGCCGTTCTCGCCGGCTCGGGCTAGAGCATGATCCGGAAAAGTGGATGCCGGTTTTCCGAAAAGATCATGCTCCACCAAGGAAACCTGGAGCGCAATCGATTCAACATGAAGCGATTGCGCTCTTAAGGGCACGGCGCGGTTGGTAGCAGCCGCGTCTCGGGCGGGCAAGGTTGGCGGGCGCGGCGCGCCGGAACCGTTTCGTTCGACGCGGCCGCGGCGCCAAGACCGTTTCGCGAGCGGTCGGAATGCGTTAGCCTCTCGCCATCGCCAATCGATGAAACCGGGAGAAGCCTCGTGGAAACCTCGGTCAAGCGCGCGCCCGCCGATCGCCGCAGTCCCGGCGTCCCCAACGATCTTGACGCCTTCTGGCTGCCGTTTACGCCCAATCGCGCCTTCAAGCGCGCGCCGCGGCTCATCGCCCGCGCCAAGGACATGCACTATTACACGCCCGACGGGCGCGCGGTGCTCGACGGCCTGGCCGGGCTCTGGTGCACCAATGCCGGCCATAATCGCGACCCGATCGTCGCCGCGATCAAGCGCGAGGCGGCGGAACTCGATTACGCGCCGGCCTTCCAGTTCGCCCACCCCAAATCTTTCGAACTGGCGAGCCGGGTCGCGGCGCTGGCGCCCGGCGACCTCAACCGGGTGTTCTTCTGCAATTCCGGCTCGGAGGCGGTCGACACCGCGCTCAAGATCGCGCTCGCCTACCATCACGTGCGCGGCGAGGGCACGCGCACGCGCCTGATCGGCCGCGAGCGCGGCTATCACGGCGTCGGCTTCGGCGGTATTTCGGTCGGCGGCATCGTCAACAACCGCAAATTCTTCGGCACGCTGCTGGCCGGCGTCGACCATCTGCCGACGACCTATAGCCGCGAGCATCAGGCCTTCACCAAGGGCGAGCCGGAATGGGGCGGCCATCTCGCCGACGAGCTCGAACGCATCGTCGCGCTGCACGACGCCTCGACGATCGCCGCGGTGATCGTCGAGCCGATGGCCGGCTCGACCGGCGTGCTGCCGCCGCCCAAGGGCTACCTCGCGCGGCTGCGCGCGATCTGCGACCGCCACGGGATTTTGCTGATCTTCGACGAGGTGATCACCGGCTTCGGCCGCCTCGGCTACGCCTTTGCCGCCGAGCGCTATGGCGTGACGCCCGACCTCATTTGTTTCGCCAAAGGCATAACCGCGGGCGCGGTGCCGATGGGCGGCGTGATCGCGCGCGAGGGCCTCTACGAGGCCTTCATGCGCGGGCCCGAGCACGCCATCGAGCTGTTTCACGGCTATACCTATTCGGCGCACCCGCTCGCCTGCGCCGCCGGCCTCGCGGCGCTCGATCTCTATCGCGACGAAAACCTGTTTGAGCGGGCGAAGAAACTCGAGCCGCTCCTCGCCGACGCGGCGATGACGCTCAAAGGCCTGCCGGGCGTGCTCGACGTACGCACCGTCGGGGTATCGGCCGGCATCGACCTCACCTCGCTCCCCGGCGCCGTGGGCAAGCGCGGCTACGAAGTCATGGAGCGCGCCTTCAACGACGAAGACCTGCTCATCCGCATCGCCGGCGACACGCTCGCCATCGCTCCGCCGCTGATCGTGAGCGAAGCGCAGATCGGCGAGATTTTCGACAAACTGGGGCGGGCGATCAGGGCGGTGGCCTAAATCCCTTGTGGAGTTCGGCATTTTTCGCTAGCAAGTTACGCGATGAGAACGTATAGTGAACATTAAACCGAATCAGATTGCGGGATTTTGGAACGATGGACGCTGCTGTTAATGCCGCTTTCGTCAGCGAGGCGCATTGGCATAGCGTGGAGCGGGTCGACTTTCCCGTCGTCCAGGCGAGAAACTGGCCGATCCTGCCCGAAAACGACAATGTTTCCGGCGCGCCTGAAAGGTTACTGGCTGCAAACAGATATTGGCGCCAACATTTTTGGCCAACGCCGTTTCAAAGCGTGACTCACGTGGTGAAAACCGGCGACGCTCGATCGTTATCATTTCTAAAAGACTCTTCGGTCCACCTGGTCGTTACTTCTCCGCCCTACTTCAACTTAAAACCCTACCATAGTGACTGCCTCGGTAAGCAATTGGGGCGCGTCAACGACTATGATCAGTTTTTGGAAGAGCTTGACCGTGTGTGGTCGGAATGCCTGCGCGTGCTCGTTCCTGGGGGCAGGGTCTGTTGTGTCATTGGCGACATATTGGTTCCTCGGAAGGTTGACGGCAGGCATCGAATCCTTCCGTTGCCGGCGGATATTATGGTTCGATCTAGGCGGGTCGGTTTCGATACATTGACTCCGATATTGTGGTTCAAGATCGGAAACAGGACCAACGAAGCAGGGGGCGGATCATCGGGGTACTATGGAAAGCCTTATCAGCCGGGCGCTATAATCAAGAATGATTTCGAACATCTTCTGATGCTCCGCAAACCGGGCGGTTATCGCAAGACGACAATGCTACAAAAGTCGCTATCGATGCTGCAAAGGGACGAAATGGACTTATGGCAGCGTCCGTTTTGGTCAGATATCAGGGGAGCGAGCCTTCGTAACGGCCACCCCGCACCCTTTCCAATTGAATTGGCGGAGCGGTTGATTCGGATGTACAGCTTTGCCGGCGATGTCGTCCTCGATCCATTCGGCGGCTCAGGCTCGATGACGGCGGCAGCTATTCGCGCAGGAAGAAATTCTGTGTTGGTCGAAATTGAGCCGCACTATTCAAAAATTGCAGTACGCAAGATAATGGAAGAATTCAAAAGGCCACGGACGGCAGGACCCTCGGCCCAAACCGCATATTTTGGGTAGCCCGGACCATCGATGCCCATGGCGGGTTCCATTGAAGACCTTATTGTCTCCGAAGTTGCTACAACCGCCTATCATCCGCGAACTTCTAAGCACAGTGACGCCCAGTCTCTCGTGATCATCCGGGACTTGTTGGCAGCTTGTCCAATCTTGGCAGCTCGCGCTTCGACCGGCGAACTTGTTGGTAGATTGCGCCATCATCAACAAATCGGTCATAGCGATTGGGTGATTGATGTCGCGCTTGGAACTGCTCCTGGGGTTCCGGAACCGCCTAAAGCAGGAGATCTCATTAGAATCACGGAACCGACGCTCATTCAGATTGCAATTGAGCTAAAGTCCATTTGGACCGAGCATGGAAAAGCTCGGAAAAATAGGTTGCGCGATTTCGAGGCGTTTCACGGCCACGCGCACGAGTACAGCAAAAAGACCGTTGCCGCCGCCTTTCTTGTCGTTAATGCAGCCGAGGTCTTTCTGTCGCCACTGAATTTAGATGCTCGCAGCCGCGAGCCCATTACACAGCATGGACGAAAGGCAAAATCGACCGGACAGCTCGTGAAAGAGACTATCGACATGTTCAGATCGATACATTTGCGCAACCATGAGACTGACGTTCCCGGTCTCGAGGCGCTGGGCGTCGTTGTAATAGAGCATGACAACTTGAATTACCTCGACGCGAGGCCCCAATATGGGAGATCGCCCAGAGGTATCGGCAGCTGCGCAAACCAAGCCAAGCTTCTCCGGCGCCCCCAGCGCTTAAGGTGGGCGATCCGCTACATTATCGCACGATGATCCAGCGTATCTGCAATGCTTACAGCGAGCGATTTCCTTAACTGGGTGTAGCCGTAGAAACTTGCGGCGGCTATGCTGCGTAGCACCCGTACGACAGTCGCTTGGCAGACTTGCGGCGCCGCGGCCCTTGTGGACACTGATGGCATCCGGGTGCGAATCGTCGGCGCCGAAGACATCCGCGAACGGCTTGCGGCGGGCTCCGGGCTTGGGCATGCTCCGGCATAGTTGAGTGGCGGGGTTATCATGGCGCGCATCAGTGCCATCTTTATTGTCTTCTGCATGGTGCTGATCGCCGGCTCGCTCGGCGCGGTGCTCTATCTTCGCTTTGGCTTGACCGCTGGCGAGTCGGCCTTGGCGGCGCTCGGCGTTTTGACCGGGCTCGCCATCTACAACGCCGTTTCCGGACGCCAGCGCGACCGCCAGGCGGTGAGCGATCAGGTCGCCAACCTCGCCCGCGGCTCGGGCGATCTGGCGCGTCAGCTCGCGGAATTCGGGCGGCGGCTGAACATCATGGAGACCAAGCTCGGGACGGTGCTCGACAAGGCATTGGCGACCGCCCAGCCGCTCGCCGCCGAGATCGAGGAGCTGTCGCGGCTGGTCAAGCAGCTCGCCGATACGGTTGCCGTGCACGACGCGACGCTGGGCCGCGAGCGCAGCGACCCGGAGGCGGCAACGCTTCCGGTCGTCGACGCCTCGCCGCTGGCGACGGCGGCGCCCGCCGCCCCGGCGGCCAGTCCGCCCACTCCGCCGGTTGCGCCGGCGCGGTCCGAAATTGCCGCCTTCAGCGGCTTGGACCGCGACGCCATCATCGCCATGATCCGCGGTGCCATCGAGGCGCACAGGATCAGCCTCTTCCTGCAGCCCATCGTCACCTTGCCGCAGCGCAAGGTGCGCTATTACGAGTCGATGTCGCGGCTTAAGGCCGAAAACGGCGAGACCGTCGCGGCCGAGGATTTCCTCTCCTACGCCGAAGCCGGCTCGCTGATGCCGAAGCTCGATGCGCTTTCGGTGCTGCGGTGCGTGCAGGTGGTGCGGCGTCTGTTGCTCAAGAACCGCGACATCGGCTTGTTCTGCAATCTTTCCAGCGCCACCCTGACCGACGCGGAATTCCCGCACTTGCTCGAATTCGCCGATGCCAACCGCGCGATCGCTCCGTCTCTGGTGTTCGAGTTCACGCAGAGCGCGGTGCGCGCCATGGGACCGCTCGAGCATGAGAGTCTCGCTGCGCTCGCCGAGCGCGGCTTCCGTTTTTCCATGGATAACCTCGCCGATCTTCGTGTCGAGCCGCGCGAACTGACCGAGCGCGGTTTCCGCTTCATCAAGGCGCCGGCGATGCTGCTGTTGAACCGCGTCGGCGCCGCCTCCAGCGACATTCATCCGGCCGATTTTTCCGATTTGCTCGGCCGCTTCGGCATCGATCTCATCGCCGAACGGATCGAGAGCGAATCGACCGTGGTCGATCTCCTCGATTACGATGTCCGCTTCGGACAGGGCTTTCTGTTCTCGCCGCCGCGCCCGGTGCGCGCGGAGGCGCTGCAAGGGCTGGGGGGCGATGTCGCCAGGACCGAGCCTGCCAATGTTGAGATGGCCAAGGCCGATTCCGTCAATGGCGCGCCGGCGTCGCGCGATGTTGCCGGGCCGGATCGGCGGCCGACCGTTAAGCCGGCCGCGGCGAGCGATGCCGCCGCCGCTCCGGCGGCGCTGAGCGGCGGCGGCCTCGCCCAGCTCGCCCGCACCGGCAGCGGACGCAATTGATGCGACACGAGGCTTGATTGCTTCCTCGCCTTGCCCCTGGCAATGACGGCCCGCGCCCCTTGCCCGACATGATCGAACGATTTGCACCGCTCGCGCGCGACTATGACGTGCTGCTCTGCGACGTCTGGGGCGTGGTGCATAACGGCGTTGCCGCTTTCGCCGAGGCCGGCGACGCGCTCGCACGCTTTCGCGGGCGCGGCGGCACGGTGATCCTCATCACCAATGCGCCGCGGCCCGGGGCCACGGTGCAGAGAATTCTCGACCGGCTCGGCGTCGCGCGCGAGGCCTACGACGCGATCATGAGCTCCGGCGACGTGACCCGCAGCATCGTCGAGAGCCGGCTGAGCGAACGCGTGTTCCATCTCGGCCCGCAGCGGGATCGACCGATCTTTGCCGACCTCGACGTCAGCTTCGCGCCGGTCGAGGCCGCTGATTACGTGGTGTGCTCGGGCCTGTTCGACGACACCACCGAGACGCCGGAGAGCTACCGCGAGATGCTGGCGTTCATGCGCGAGCGCTCGCTGTTCATGGTCTGCGCCAATCCCGACATCGTCGTCGAGCGCGGCAACGCGCTGGTCTATTGCGCCGGCGCGCTGGCTGACGCCTATATGGGGCTCGGGGGCGAGGTGCTTTATTGCGGCAAGCCGCACGCGCCGATCTATCGGGCCGCGCTCGGCAAGGCGGCGCAAATCCGCGGCGGCGAGGTGCCGCTCGATCGAGTCCTCGCGGTCGGTGATTCGCTCAGGACCGATCTCAAGGGCGCGGCGGCGTTCGGCGTCGATTGCCTGTTCGTCATCTCCGGCATCCATGCCGAGGAATTCGGTTCGCGCGAGGCGCCGGACCCTTCGCGCCTCAACGCGATGTTCGCCGCCGCCGGCGTCACGCCGAAAGCGGTCGCGCGCCGGCTGGTGTGGTGACCCGGTGCTCCGTCGAAGCTGCCTGGCGACGACGGCCGAATGCAGGACCCGCGCGAGCCTTACGCCGGAGCGGCCTCCTCGCTCTCGGCGAACGCCGCCTCGATCTTGGCCTTCAGCGTCTGCGCGTTGAACGGCTTGACGATGTAATTGTTCACGCCCGCCCTCTTCGCCGCGACCACGTTTTCGGTCTTCGACTCGGCCGTCACCATGATGAATGGCGTCTGCTCCAGGCTCGGATCGGCGCGCATCTTGCGAAGCAGGTCGTAGCCGGTCATCGGCTCCATGTTCCAGTCCGAAATCACCAGCCCGTAGCGCTTGACGTGCATCTTGGCGAGCGCCGCGGCGCCGTCGCCGGCTTCGTCGATGTCGGAGAAGCCGAGTTGCTTCAACAGATTGCGGATGATGCGGACCATGGTGCTGTAGTCGTCGACCACCAGCACCGGCATTAGCGGATCGAGAGCCATGGTTTTGCTCCCTGGCGCAGCCCAATTGCCCGGGACCGACTCGCCGTCGGCTGATCAAATCAAGCGGCGCCGCTCCCGGCGTCCCCCCAAGCGGACGGCAAGGTTACCATCGGGTGATTGAACGGCGGGTTAATCGCAGGCGGCCCGGCCCCCCGGGGGCGGTGCCACAGCCCGATCGGCCCTGATGCTTGACTTGGCCTTCCCGGGACGGCACCTACGGCCGGCAGGTTCATTAACCATTGAAACCAGATGGCGCCGAAACGCTTCATCGTCGTGCGCGATTTTGCGCCCGATGACGCGCTCCGCGGCGCCGTCCTCGCCATCGGCAATTTCGACGGCGTGCATCGCGGCCATCGCACCGTCATCGCCGCGGCGCGCGCGCGCGCCGCGAGGCTGGGAAGGCCGGCGGCGGCGCTAACCTTCGAACCACATCCGCGCACGTTCTTCATTCCGCAGCAGGCGCTGTTTCGGCTCACCGACGAGGCGGCCAAGCTGCGTCTCCTCGCCGCCACCGGGCTCGACGGCGCGATCGTGCTCACCTTCGACGCGGCGCTCGCCAATCTCAGCGCGCAGGAGTTCATCTCCGGCGTCTTGGTCGGGCGGTTCGCGCTGAGCGGAGCGGTGATCGGCTTTAACTTCCATTTCGGCAAGGGCCGCGCCGGCTCGCCGACCCTCCTCGCCGCGGAGGGCGAGCGCTATGGCTTCAGCGTCGATGTCGTGCCGCCGTTCACCGATGGCGGGCAGCCAATATCCTCGGGCCCGATCCGCGAAGCGTTGATCGCCGGCCGCGTCGAGGAGGCGGCCTCGGCGCTCGGCTATCCCTGGTTTGTCTCCGGCACGGTCGTGCATGGCGACAAGCGCGGACGGGAATTGGGCTTCCCGACCGCCAATATCAGGCCCGACCCGAGCTGTCGGTTGCACCACGGCATCTACGCGGTGCGGGCGCAGGTCGAAGGGCGCCGTTACGACGGCGTTGCCAGCTTTGGCCGCCGCCCGATGTTCGACAATGGCAGCGTGCTGCTCGAGGTTTTTTTGTTCGAGTTTTCCGACGATCTCTACGGCCGTTCGATCGACGTCGCCTTCATCGGCTGGATCCGCGAGGAGCAGATGTTCGATTCCGTCGCCGATCTGGCGCGCCGGATCGCGCAGGACGTCGACGCGGCGCGTCAAATACTGGCGCGGATCAAGGACACGTTTTTCCCGGCTGAGCTTTTGGCGGTCGCCGAAACGCCGCTCGACCGGCAGGCTTGACCGAACCGCCCCTTGCGCCGCGCCAGCGGCTTGTTAGAAGGCGCGCTATGAACGAGAAGCCGAAGCCGGCACGCGATTACAGTGAGACGCTGTTCCTGCCCAAGACCGATTTCCCGATGCGCGCCGGCCTGCCGCAGAAGGAGCCGGAACTGCTTGCGCGCTGGCGGAGCCTCGACCTTTACGGCCGTCTGCGCGCCGCCGGAAGAGGCCGGCCGCGCTTCATCCTCCACGACGGACCGCCCTACGCCAACGGCAACGTCCATATCGGCACCGCGCTCAACAAGGTCCTCAAGGACGTGGTGACGAAGAGCCAGCAGATGCTCGGCTTCGACTCGAACTTCGTGCCGGGCTGGGACTGCCACGGCCTGCCGATCGAATGGAAGGTGGAGGAGGAGTATCGCGCCAAGGGCCGCGACAAGGACAAGGTGCCGCTGGTCGAGTTCCGCGGCGAGTGCCGGGCCTTCGCCGAGCATTGGATCAACGTGCAGCGCGAGGAGTTCGAACGCCTCGGCGTCGTCGGCGACTGGGACCACTATTACAGCACCATGACTCATGCCGCTGAGGCGCAGATCGCGCGCGAGCTGATGAAGTTCGCGCAGAACGGCACGCTCTACCGCGGCTCCAAGCCGGTGATGTGGTCGGTGGTGGAGAAGACCGCGCTCGCCGAGGCCGAGGTCGAGTACGAGGACTACGTCAGCGACACGGTGTGGGTGAAGTTTCCGGTCGTTGAAGTAGAAGTCGTGCTTCATGGGCAAGCCTCTAAGAAGCATCGTGATGCCGCTGAGAAGATTGCGCGTGAGCTCCGCAACAGTGCGGTTGTTATCTGGACCACAACTCCTTGGACCATTCCGGGCAATCGCGCAATCAGCTTCTCGCCGAAAATCGCGTATGGCCTTTATGAGGTCGTGGATGCTCCGAGCGACAATTGGGCCAAACAGGGCGACCGATTGCTGCTCGCCGACAAATTGGCGGTCGACATATTCCGGCAGGCGCGCGTGACCGCTTTCAAGAAGGTCCGAAGCGTTTCAACTGACGATCTGGCAAATCTTGTCTGCGCGCATCCGCTCAAGAGCTTCAACAGGGGCTATGACTTCAAGGTTCCGCTGCTTCCCGGCGAGCACGTGACCGAGGATACAGGCACCGGTTTCGTGCACACCGCGCCGGGACATGGGCGCGAGGACTTCGATATTTGGACCGCGAATGCGCGCAAGCTTGCCGAGCGAGGCATCAACACCGCCATTCCCTATACCGTGGACGCCGACGGGCGCTTCACCGATCAGGCGCCCGGCTTCGCCGGCAAGCGGGTGATCACCGAGGACGGCGAGAAGGGCGACGCCAACGAGGCGGTGATCAAGGCCTTGATCGATGCCGGCATGCTGATCGCGCGCGGTCGCTTGAAACACCAATATCCCCACTCTTGGCGCTCGAAAAAGCCGGTCATTTTCCGCAACACGCCGCAATGGTTCATCGCGATCGACAAGCCGATCGCAGCTTTTGCCTCGGCGCTGCCCGCCGGGTTGCCGTCGACCTCCCACCATGGGGCAGAGGTGCGGGGAGTGACGCTGCGCCAATGCGCCTTGGCCGCGATCAAGGAAACGCGTTGGGTGCCGGAGCAGGGCGAGAATCGCATCACCGGCATGGTCGAAAGCCGACCTGACTGGGTGATCTCGCGCCAGCGCGCCTGGGGCGTGCCGATCGCGGTGTTCATCAAGGAGAGGCCGGACGGATCAGTCGAGATTCTCAACGATCCGGACGTCAATGTCCGCGTCATCGATGCGTTCGAAGAAGAGGGCGCGGACGCCTGGTACCGGCCGGGCGCGCGCGAGCGCTTTCTCGGCAAGCTCGCCAATGACGGCTGGCAGAAGGTCGACGATATCCTCGATGTCTGGTTCGATTCCGGCTCGACGCACGCCTTCGTGCTCGAGGATGCGCAGCATTTCCCCGGGCTGGCCGGCATTCGGCGCAAGTACGAGGGCGGAGCCGACGTCGTGATGTATCTCGAAGGCTCCGACCAGCACCGCGGCTGGTTTCAATCCTCGCTGCTCGAATCCTGCGGCACCCGCGGCCGCGCGCCGTTCGACATCGTCGTGACTCACGGCTTCATCCTCGACGAAGCCGGGTACAAAATGTCGAAATCGCTCGGCAACGTGATCGCGCCGCAGGACGTGATCAAGCAGTCGGGCGCCGATATTCTGCGGCTGTGGGCCTGCGCCACCGATTACTGGGACGACCAGCGCATCGGCCCGGAGATCCTAAAAACGACCGTCGAGACCTACCGCAAGCTGCGCAACACGCTGCGCTGGATGCTCGGCAACCTCGCGCATTTCCACCCCGCGGATGAGGTCCGCCAGGAAGCGATGCCCGAACTCGAGCGCCTGATGCTGCATCGCCTCGCCGAGCTCGATGCGCTGGTGCGCTCGGCTTACGCCGATTTCGACTTCAAGCGCATCTTCGCCGCGCTCAACGCCTTCATGACCACCGACCTCTCGGCCTTCTATTTCGATATCCGCAAGGACGCGCTCTATTGCGACCCGTACTCCTCGGTCACCCGCAAGGCCTGCCTCACCCTGCTCGACCAGCTGTTCCGCTCGACGACGATCTGGCTCGCGCCGATGCTGTGCTTCACCGCCGAGGAGGCCTGGCTCTCGCGCGATGCGTCGGCTTCCTCCATCCATCTGGAGCTCTTCCCGCCGGTGCCCGCCGCGTGGCGCGACGAAGCGTTGGCGGAAAAGTGGCGCAAGGTGCGCCAAGTCCGGCGCGTGGTGACCGGCGCGCTCGAGATCGAGCGCGCGCAGAAGCGCATCGGCTCCTCGCTCGAGGCGCATCCGGTCGTGCATATGTCCGATCCCGACCTGTTCGCCGCGGTTGTCGACATCGATCTCGCCGAAGTTTGCATCACCTCGGGGGCGGCGCTGGTCGAAGGCGAGGGGCCGCCGGAGGCCTTCCGGCTGCCGGACGTGCCGAGTGTCGCCGTCATTCCGGAATTGGCGCAAGGACGCAAATGCGCCCGCTCGTGGAAAATCTCGCCGTCCGTCGGGCTCGATCCGCAATATCCCGACGTCACGCCGCGCGATGCGCAGGCGCTGCGCGAATGGGAATTGACGCGCAAGGCGGCGGAGTAGGGGCGAGGCGTGGCGGATGCGGCGCAAGGAAAAGCGGACCGCTCCTACGCCTGGGGGCTGCTGAGCGCATTCGGACTCGCGCTCGGCGCGGTCACCTGCGCCATCGATCAGGCGGTGAAGCTTTGGCTGTTGCACGGGTTCGATCTCGGCAGCCGCGAGCAGGCGGCAATAGCGCCCTTTGTCGATCTCGTTCTCACCTGGAATACCGGCATCAGCTACGGCCTGTTTCCGCAGCAGGGACCGCTCGGCCAGTGGATGCTGCTCGCCTTTAAGGCCGCGGCGGTGGCGTTCCTGTGGATTTGGCTCGCGCGGACCCATTCCCGGCTGACCGCGGCGGCGCTCGGGCTCATCATCGGCGGGGCGCTGGGCAATGCCATCGACCGGCTGCACTGGCCGGGCGTCATGGATTTCGTGCTATTCCACGTCGAAACCACCGGCTTTAGCTTCCGCTGGTATGTCTTTAACCTTGCCGACGTCGCCATCGTTGCCGGAGTCATCGGCCTGCTCTACGATTCGCTGCGGGCCGGGACGCCGCAAAAGCGCCCCGATCACGGATAAGAAAACGTCGAGGTTTCGGCTGTCTCCGGGTCCATTCTCCATTCCTGGAGCGCCGCGCCGGCACGTCGGGTGAGGGCATGCCGCAGGATCGCAGAGGTGACCGCGATGTCGGCCAGGCGGCGCGCATGCGCGCGGCGCTCTTGCGCTTGGTTTTCGGCGCCGTTTCCGTCGGCCTCGTCGGCCTCGCCGGCAATGCGGCGCGCGCCGGCGACGACGATAACTCGAATGAATCCTTCATGACCAAGTTCATGAAGACGATCGGTATCATGCCGGGCGTCAACACCTCTGCGATCCACTACACCGAGCGCTCGCCGCTCGTGGTGCCGCCGACGCGCGACCTGCCTCCGCCGGGTTCCGGACCCGGGGCTGTTGCCGACTGGCCGCAGGAGCTCGCCAAACAGCATAAGGGCGCCAAAACCAAGACAGGGGTGGTTCCCGACACCGCCGTCAAAACACCGAATCCGCCCGTAGAGAAAAAGCCTTGGTACAATCCGACCGGTTGGTTTGACAAAGAAGAATACGCGCCATTTGCCGGCGAGCCGTTGCGTGCGGACCTGACGGATCCGCCGGCCGGTTACCGCATTCCGTCTTCGGATCAGCCCTACGGCATCGGGCCGGAAAAGAAAGCGAAGCCGCAAAAGGCCGGCGACGGCACCGAGGTCCAGCCCGGCAAATAGCCGCGGCGCGGACTCTGCGCCCGGCAAAGAAGGCATTCAGCATCGAGTTGCGGATCTGCCGCTATGCCTTCTCCGATTGCTCGCGAACCAGGGTGATGATCGCGGAGAAGTCCGATCCGCTGCGGCCAATTTCCGCGAACTGCTCGTAAATCGCGGCCGCCTGCGCGCCGAGCGTAGTCTTGGCCTTGACCGACGCGGCCGCCTCGCGGGCGAGCTTGAGATCCTTCAACATCAGCGCCGCGGCAAACCCTGGCTTGTAACTATTGTTAGCCGGACTGGCCGGCACCGGCCCCGGTACCGGACAATAGCTGGTCAGCGACCAGCACTGCCCGGAAGAGGAGGAGGCGACATCGAATAAGGCCTGGTGCGAGAGGCCCAGCTTTTCGCCCAGCACGAACGCCTCGCTCACCGCAATCATGGAGACGCCGAGAATCATGTTGTTGCAGATCTTGGCAACCTGGCCGTTGCCGGCTTCGCCGCAATGCACGACGCGTTTACCCATGCGCTCCAGCAGCGGTCTCCCGCGGGCGAACGCGTCGGCGGAGCCGCCGACCATGAAGGTGAGCGTCGCCGCCTTGGCGCCGCCGACGCCGCCGGAGACCGGGGCGTCGAGCGCGGCGATGCCGCGCTCGGCCGCCAAAGCGTGCGCCGCGCGCGCTCTCGCCACGTCGATGGTCGAGCAATCGATGAACAGCGCGCCCTTCTTCGCCGCGGGCAGCACGTCGGTCCATACCGACACCACCTGTTCGCCGGCCGGCAGCATGGTGATGACGACGTCGGCATCCTCGACGGAGCTTCGCGCGCTCCCGGCAATCTCAACGCCCGCGCCGGCGGACGCTTGGCGTGACGCGGGCAGCAGATCAAATCCCGAGACCCGTTCGCCTGCTTTGACGAGATTGGCGGCCATGGGCGCGCCCATATTGCCGAGACCGATGAATCCGATGGTTGGCATGTGGCAAATCCTCTTCAGTCGGTAAAAGTCAGTTCCAGCTCGCCCACGGACCGGAAGTGGCGATCGACGATTTCCGGGGTGACGCTTTCGAGCTTGTCCGGACGCCAAACCGGATTGCGGTCCTTGTCGACGATCGTCGCCCGAATGCCTTCGACAAAATCATGTCCGGCGATGCATGCGAGCGCCACGCGGTAATCCTGCTGGAAGCTCTGCTCGACCCTACTGAATGATACCGCCGAACGAATGTTGCGCAATGCGATCTTGAGCGAGGTGGGAGACATCTTGCCGAGGGTCGCGAGCGCCGCGCGCGCCGCATCGACGCTGCTGCTGCGCAATCGCGCGACGATCTCTTCAACTTCATGGGCGTCGTAGCAGCGATCGATCCATTCTCGCGCCGCTGGCAGGCGACCGGCTGGAGGCGAAACGGACAGTGCGACGGACAGTGCGTCGAGGCGGGCGCGCACGTCATCGGCCGCACGGCAATCGGCGAGCGCCGCGGGAAGGTCGGCGAGGTTTGCCGCGGGAATAAAAATGTCGGCAAGCCCGCAATAAATGGCATCGGCCGCCCCCATGCGTTCGCCGGTGAGCTCCAGGTGCGTTCCGACCTGTCCGGGCGCTCGCGCCAACAAGAAGGACACGCCGACGTCGGGAAAGAAACCGATCCCGACCTCCGGCATGGCGATCGAGGAGCGCTCGGTCACGATGCGGTGCGCGGCATGCGCCGAGAGCCCGACGCCGCCGCCCATCACCACGCCGTCCATGACCGCGACCACGGGCTTCGGGTATCGCGCGATCAGTACGTCGAGATGGTATTCGTCCGCCCAGAATCGCTCCGGGAACGAAAACGGCGCTCCGGCCTTCGCCGCGTCATAGAGCGCGCGGATGTCGCCGCCGGCGCAAAGCCCGCGCTCGCCGGCGCCGTCGAGGAGGACCGCGCCAACGCCGGGGTCGGCCGCCCATGCCCGCAGGTGGGCCGTCATCGTGACGGCCATGTCCAGGGTGAGCGCGTTGAGCGCCTTCGGCCGGTTCAGCGTGATCCGCCGCAGCGCCCGCTCCTGCCGGACCAGAATCTCGCCGTCGTGAAGGATCGTTCCGTTCATCGTCCGATGAGGCTTCTGGCGACGATGAGCCGCATGATCTCGTTCGTTCCTTCGAGAATCTGGTGCACGCGCAGATCGCGCACGATCTTCTCGATGCCGAACTCCGCAAGATAGCCGTAGCCGCCGTGCAATTGCAGCGCCTGATTGGCGATATCGAAACAGGCGTCGGTGACGAAACGCTTGGCCATGGCGCACAGCGCCGTCGCGTCCGCGTCCTTGCGATCGAGCGCCGCCGCCGCCCGCCACAGCAGCGCGCGCGAGGCCTCAAGCTCGGTCGCCATGTCGGCGAGGCGAAACTGCAGGGCCTGGAACTGGTCGAGGTGCTGGCCGAAGGCCCGGCGCTCCCTGGTGTAAGCGAGCGCCTTTTCCAGCGCCGCCTGAGCGCCGCCGAGCGAACAGGCGGCAATGTTGAGGCGACCGCCGTTTAAACCGGCCATCGCGATCTTGAAGCCTTCGCCTTCCTGGCCCAGCCGGTTTTTGACCGGCACGCGCGCGTTCTCGAATAGGACGGCGCGGGTCGGCTGGGCGTTCCAGCCCATCTTGCGCTCGTTTGCTCCGAGCGAAATGCCCGCCGTATCGCCCGGCACGACCAGGGTCGAAATTCCGGCCGGCCCGGCGCCGCCGGTTCGCGCCATGACGACGTACAGGTCGCCGGAGCCGGCCCCGGAGATGAACTGCTTCTGGCCGTTGAGCACATACCCATCGCCCTCGCGCACCGCCCGGGTGACCAGTGCGGCCGCGTCCGAACCCGCACCCGGCTCGGTCAGACAGTAACTCGCCAAGAACTCCATCGTGCACAGTTTCGGCAGCCATTTCTTGCGCTGCTCGTCCGAGCCATAGGCATCGATCATCCAGGCGGCCATGTTGTGGATCGACATATAGGCGGCCACCGTGGGACACCCGGTGGCAAGCGCCTCGAAGATCAGTGTGGCGTCGAGCCGCGACAGCGCCGATCCACCCACGTCCTCGGCAATGTAGACCCCGCCCATGCCGAGTTCGGCGGCCTTGCGCATCTCGGCGACGGGAAAATGCCGGGCTTCATCCCAGGCCAGCGCGTTCGGCGCGAACACTTCCGCGGCGAAGCCGCGCGCCATGTCGCGCACCGCGATCTGGTCTTCACCGAGAGCAAACCGCGGTGAGACGCCTGCGGATGGATCGGGCATAAAGGCGTTATCCGGCCTGGCGGCCAGTCGGGGGTCATGGGCTTGGGAGACCTTCTGGATTCCCAGCCGAAAGTTGAGTCTAAGGTGTCGAATAGCATTGTCGTTTTCGCCCAGCAATGCGAGAATTCGCGCGTCCCCGGGGGCGAAATTAACCATGCGGCGAAGAGTGCTGATGGGGAGCATGTGCCTTGTCTGCGTGCCGTTGCGCGGCTTTGGCCGCCTGGCGCGGCGCCGCGGCGTCTTGCGAACGAACTTGCCAATGAGCACAAGTAGCGGGGCGCGCGACCCCGTTGCGAATGGCGCGCTGCTCCGCTGATCGCGGTTTTTCAAACAGCGTGTGGAGGACGCCCCGGTGTCAGCTGATCTCGGCCTGGATACCCTGCCAAAGCTTCTGATCCACAATGCTGGCGCGATCGGGAACCGACCCGCCATGCGCCACAAGGATTTCGGCATCTGGCAGGCCTGGACCTGGGCGCAGGTGCTCGACGAGGTCCGCGCCTTCTCGGTCGGCCTTGCCGAACTCGGCCTCAAGCGCGGCGACAAGTTCACCATTATCGGCAGTAACCGGCCGCGGCTCTATTGGGCGATGTGCGCCGGCCAGGCGCTCGGCGCCGTGCCGGTGCCGGTTTACGCCGACGCGGTCGCCGACGAGATGGCTTTCGTCCTGGCGCATGCCGAAGTGACGCTTGCCGTGGTCGAGGACCAGGAGCAGGTCGACAAGATCATCGCGGTGTCTGATCGGCTGCCGCAGCTGGGTCGCGTCATCTATGACGAGCCGCGCGGGCTGCGCGACTACGACCACGGCCGATTGATCGCCTTCGCGGACGTGCAACGCATGGGCCGGCAGAAACTCGCCGGCGACCCCGACTGTTTGCGGCGATGGGAGGCCGACGTCGCCGAGGGCAAGGGCGGCGATCTCAGCGTCATCCTCTACACCTCGGGAACGACCGGCCGCTCCAAAGGCGTGATGCTGAGCTACGAGAACACGATCGTCTCCGCGCGCAACGCCAACGCCTTCGACCATCTCGGGCAGGACGAGGAAGTGATCGCCTATCTGCCGCTGGCCTGGGTCGGCGACTACATTTTTTCCTACGTGCAATCCTATGCCGCGGGCTATTGCGTCAATTGTCCCGAGACGCCGGAGACCGTGGTCGATGATCGGCGGGAGATCGGCACCACCTACGCGTTCGCGCCGCCGCGCGTGTACGAAAACCTGCTGACATTGACCATGGTGCGCATTGCCGATGCCGGGCCGCTCAAGCGCAAGCTGTTCGATTTCTTTATCGCGGTGGCGCGGCGCTGGGGCGAGAAGATACTTGACGGCAAGAAGGTGCCGCTGACCGCCCGCTTGCTCTATGGCATCGGCGAACTGCTCGTTTACGGGCCACTGAAGAATCGATACGGTCTCTCGCGCGTGCGCGTCGGCTATACCGCGGGCGAGGCGATCGGCCCGGAAATCTTCAGCTTCTATCGCGGGCTCGGCATCAACCTGAAGCAGCTCTACGGGCAGACCGAGGCCTCGGTCTACATCACCGCGCAGCCTGACGGCGAGATCGACGTCCAGGCCGTCGGCAAGGCCTCGCCCGATGTCGAGATCAAGATATCGGACTCTGGCGAAGTCCTTTTTCGCTCTCCCGGCGTGTTCGTCGGATACTACAAGGATCCCAACAAGACCGCCGAGGTGCGCACCGCGGACGGCTGGGTGCGTACCGGCGATGCCGGGTTTTTCGATTCCAGGACCGGCCAGTTGAAGATCATCGATCGCGCCAAGGATGTCGGCCGGCTCAGCGACGGCACGCTGTTTGCGCCGAAATACATCGAGAACAAGCTCAAGTTCTATCCGAACATCCGCGAGGCCGTCGCCGTCGGCGCCGGTCGCGACTTCGTCTGCGTCATGGTCAATATCGATCTCACCGCGGTAGGCAGCTGGGCCGAGCGCAACAACGTCGTCTATGGCTCCTACCAGGAGCTCGCCGCCCATCCCTTGGTCTACGACATGATCGAGCGGCACATCGACGAGGTGAACCGGTCGTTGGCGGAAGAGGAGGTCATGGCCGGCGCGCAGATCCGGCGCTTCCTCGTGCTGCACAAGGAGCTTGATGCCGACGACGGCGAGCTCACGCGCACGCAAAAGCTCCGCCGCGGCTTCATCGCCGAGCGCTACGCCCCGCTGGTCGAGGCGTTCTACGCCGGCGCCAAGGCGGCGGATATCTCGACCGAGGTCACCTTCGAGGATGGACGTAAGGGCGTGATTGCCGCGCGCGTGGCGATCCGCGACCTGCGGCCTTATCCGGCGCGCGCGCCGAAAATGGAGCGTGCGGCGTGAGAGCGCCGTCCGCGCGCGAAGCGGCGCTCGGCGAGGCATTGCTCGCGGTCGAGGACGTTTCGCTCTCCTTCGGCGGCGTGCGGGCACTGACCGGCGTCTCCTTCGATATCCGCAAGGGCGAAATTCGCGCCATCATCGGGCCGAACGGCGCCGGCAAGACGTCGATGCTCAACGTCATCAACGGCTTCTACCGGCCGCAATCGGGACGCATCACCTTCAAGGGCGAGGTGCGCACCAGCATGCGGCCCTATGCAGCGGCCCAGGGCGGCATCGCGCGCACCTTCCAAAACCTGGCGCTGTTTCGCGGAATGACGACGCTCGACAACATCCTGGCCGGCCGCGCCCTGAAGATGCGCTGCGGATTTTTCTGGCAGCTGATCCGCCACGGCCCGGCGCTCAAGGAAGAGATCGAGCATCGCCGCCGGGTCGAGGAGATCATCGACTTTCTCGAGATCGCGGCCATCCGCAAGATTCAGGTCGGGCGTCTGCCCTATGGCCTGCAAAAACGCGTGGAGCTCGGCCGCGCGCTCGCCATGGAGCCCGACCTGCTGCTGCTCGACGAACCGATGGCCGGCATGAACCTCGAAGAGAAGGAGGACATGTCGCGGTTCATCATCGACGTCAACGAGCAATACGGCACGACGATCGCGTTGATCGAGCACGACATCGGCGTGGTCATGGACCTTTCCGATCGCGTGGTCGTGCTCGATTACGGCCGCAAGATTGCCGACGCAGCGCCCGACGAAATCAAGCGCGACAGCAACGTGATCCGGGCCTATCTCGGCGAGCCGCACGGGACGAGCGCATGAAGCCGAGCCGGACTTCAGCTCGGCGTCGTCGTCGCGGCGTCGCGCCCGCCGGCGCAACCGGATAGGCCGGGCATGGATATCCTGTACAAGGTCTTCGTCGATCCGTTTGTGCAGATGGGCACGGCGCCGGATCTTCTGGTGCAGACCCTGTGGGACGGCCTGGTCGCCGGCGTGCTCTATGCTCTGATCGCTCTCGGCTTCGTCCTGATCTTCAAGGCGTCGGGCGTATTCAATTTTGCGCAGGGCATCATGGTGGTGTTCGCCGCGCTTACGCTCGTCGGCCTCCACGAGCGCGGCGTTCCCGCCTTCCTCGCGCTCGGCCTCACCATCGTCGTCATGTCGCTGCTGGCATTGACGGTCGAGCGCCTGGTGCTGAGGCCGCTGGTCAATCAATCGGACGTCATTTTGTTCATGGCCACCTTCGGCATTACCTATTTCCTCATTGGCTTCGGCCAACTGGTGTTCGGCGGCAATCCCAAGGTGATGATCGCGCAGGAGCTTTACCTTCCGAGCGGCGCAATCGAACTGAAACGGTTCGGCGGTTTCGTGTCGCTGCAGAAAATCGACATCGCCGCCGTGATCATTGCCTCGCTCATGGTCGCGGTGCTGGCGGTCTTCTTCCAGCGCACGCGCATCGGCCGGGCGCTGCGCGCGGTCGCCGACAGTCACCAGGCGGCGTTGTCGGTCGGCATCTCGCTCGAGCAGATCTGGGTCATCGTCTGGTTCGCCGCCGGCGTCGTGGCGCTGGCCACCGGCATCATGTGGGGCGCACGCTCGGAGGTTTCGTTTTCGCTGCAGATCATCGCGCTCAAGGCGCTGCCAGTGCTCATCCTCGGCGGGCTCACCTCGATTCCGGGCGCCATCGTCGGTGGGCTGATCATCGGGATCGGCGAGAAGCTCGGCGAATTCTACTGGGGACCGCTCTTGGGCGGCGGCATCGAGACCTGGCTCGCCTATGTCATTGCGCTGGGGTTTCTCGTTTTTCGGCCGCAGGGCCTGTTCGGCGAAAAGATCATCGAGCGGATTTGACGATGCTCTATCGCGAGACCGGCCAGTACAAGACCAATTATGCCGCCGACATGGCGGTGTTTCCCATCCTGCAGGATCGAATCGGCATCGCCGTCATTCTGCTCGTCGCCTTCGTCGTCTTTCCGCTTGCCGGCAACGACTTCCTGCTCAACGTTATCTTGGTGCCGTTCCTCATCTTCTCGCTCGCCGCGATCGGGCTCAATCTGCTCACCGGCTATACCGGGCTGCTTTCGCTCGGCACCGCCAGTTTCATGGGGGTCGGCGCCTATGCCTGCCTGAAGCTGACGACGATCTTCCCGCAGGTGAACATCATCGTCTGGATTTTGGCCTCGGGGCTTTTCTCCGCCGCCGTCGGCGCGGTGTTCGGCCTGCCGTCGCTGCGCATCAAGGGCTTCTATCTCGCGGTGGCGACGCTGGCCGCGCAGTTTTTCCTGGAGTGGTGCTTCATCCGCGTCCCCTGGCTGTACAACAACAGCGTGTCGGGAGCGATCGAAGTTCCCTTGCGCACGCTCTTCGGCGTCCCGATCACCGGCCCGACCGCAACGGCGCTGACGCGGTACCTGATCGTGCTGAGCATCGTCGTCGTCATGACCTGGGTCGCCTCGAATTTGGTCCATGGCCGCATCGGCCGGATGTGGATGTCGGTCCGCGACATGGACCTCGCCGCCGAACTGATCGGCATCAGGCTTTTGCGCACCAAGCTGCTCGCCTTCGCCGTCTCTTCGTTCTATTGCGGCGTCGCCGGGGCGATGCTGGTGTTTCTCTGGTACGGCGGCGCCGAGGCGGACGTCTTCGCCATCGACCAGAGCTTTCTCATCCTGTTCATGGTGATCATCGGCGGGCTGGGAACCCTGATCGGGTCGTTCTTCGGCGCGGCGCTGATCTACATCTTGCCGATCGCGCTGCGCGCGATCCCGGCGGCGTTCGGGTTGCCAATCCGCCCGGCGGCCGCCGAACAGCTGACGTTCGTGATCGTCGGGGCGTTGATCATCGTGTTTCTCGTGCTCGAGCCCAACGGGCTCGCGCGGCTCTGGCAGGTTGGAAAACAGAAGCTGCGGGTGTGGCCCTTTCCTTACTGATGGTGCATACTCTGCCCCACGTTCCACTCGGCAACCGGCCGGCGGAAGTCCCCTCGTTTTCATTGCAGAGATCGAGGGCCGGACCTGCCGGCAAAGCCGGTCAAACAGGGAGAAACGGCCATGCATCTGAAGCATCTTGCTCTCAGCCTGGCGGTGGTGACGGCGGCGCCTGCCGCGGTCGCAACGGCGCAGGCGCAGGAGGGACTTTACATACCGATGTTCACCTATCGCACCGGACCGTTCGCCGGGTCGGGCATTCCGATCGCGAATGGGCTCACGGATTACCTCAATATGCTTAACGAGCGTGACGGCGGCATCGGCGGCGTCCGGCTCATCGTCGACGAGTGCGAGACCGGTTACGACACCAAGAAGGGCGTCGAGTGCTACGATACCGTAAAGGGCAAGAATCCTGTCGTCACGACCCCGTATTCGACCGGCGTCACGCTGCAGCTGATCCCAAAAGCGGCGGTCGACAAGGTTCCGATTTTGTCGATGTCCTACGGGCTTTCGGCCTCGGCCGACGGTGACCTGTTCCCGTGGGTCTTCAATCCGCCGGCCACCTATTGGGACGGCGCTTCGGCCTTCGTGCGCCACGCCGCCGACGTCGAGGGCGGCTTCGACAAGCTCAAGGGCAAGACGATCGGCCTCGTCCATCTCGACGCGCCCTACGGCAAGGAGCCGATCCCGCTCTTGCAGGCGCTCGCCAAGGATTACGGCTTCGAGCTCAAGCTCTATCCGGTTCCCGGGGCGCAGATGCAGAACCAGACCTCGCTCTGGCTCGACGTGCGGCGCGACCGGCCCGACTGGATCTACATTCAGGGCTGGGGCGCCATGAACCCGACCGCGGTCAAGGAAGCGACCAAGATCGGCTTCCCGATGAACCGGCTGGTCGGCGTGTGGTGGTCGGGCGGCGATGACGATGCGCGTCCGGCCGGCCCCGAAGCCAAGGGATATAGTTCGCTCGACATCAACGGCGTCGGTACGAACTATCCGGCGATACAGGACATCCTCAAATACGTGGTCGACAAGGGCAAGAGCCAGGTCGCGTCGCGCGACAAGGTCGGCGAGAACCTCTACAACCGCGCCGTTCTCAACTCCGCCCTCATCGCCGAAGCGATCCGCACGGCTCAGCACCTGACCGGCAAGAAAATGGTCAACGGCGAAGACGTGCGCCGAGGCTTCGAGTCGCTCAACATCACCGAAGCGCGCTGGAAGGAAATGGGTCTTTCGGGTTTCGCCGCTCCGGTCCATCTGAGCTGCGCCGACCACAATGGTCACAGCGGCATCTCGCTCGTCGAGTGGGATGGAACGAAGTGGAACACGACGGTCCCCTCGATCCAGCCGATCAAGGACAAGGTTCTGCCGCTGATCAACAGCACGGCCGAGGAGTATGTGAAGGCCAACGCCGGCTGGCCGAAGCGGACTGAACCTTGCGACAAGTCATCGTAAGCTTGTTCGTCATTCCCGGTCGGCGCGAAGCGTCGAGTCTGCAATCCGGGCTCCCTGAGGGAGGCTATGGGTTGCGGGCTCGCTGCTTCGCTCGACCCAATGACCGTTAAGAAGCCAGCAGCCATGACCGCCATACCGTCGATCCGGTCTACGCCGGCGGCCACGCCGGACGCGGCGCCCATTCTCTCCCTCAACAATATCGAGGTGGTCTACGACCGCGTCATCCTCGTGCTCAAGGGCGTGTCGCTCGCGGTGCCGAGCGGCGGGATTGTGGCGCTGCTCGGGGCCAACGGCGCCGGCAAGACGACCACGCTCAAGGCGATCTCCAATCTGCTGCATTCCGAGCGCGGCGAGGTGACCAAAGGCGCCATCGTATTCGACGGCGCCGAGGTGCAGGCGCTTTCGCCCAACGAGGTGGTGCGGCGCGGCTGCATCCAGGTGATGCAGGGCCGCTACTGCTTCGGCCATCTCACCGTCGAGGAAAATCTGCTCACCGGGGCCTTCACCCGCCGCGACAGATCGGCGGCGATCCGCGCCGATCTCGACAAGGTCTACGCGTATTTTCCGCGGCTCGGCGAGCGGCGAGAGGCGATGGCCGGGTATACGTCCGGAGGCGAGCAGCAGATGTGCGCGATCGGCCGCGCGCTGATGTCGCGTCCGAAGATGATCCTGCTCGATGAACCTTCGATGGGCCTGGCGCCGCAGATCGTGGAAGAGATCTTCACGATCATGAAGAGCCTCAACGAGAGCGAGGGGGTGTCGTTCCTGCTGGCCGAGCAGAACGTCAATCTGGCACTGAAATATGCGAGCTACGGCTACATCCTGGAGAACGGCCGCGTGGTGCTCGACGGCTCGGCGGCGGCGCTGAGCGAGAACGAGGACGTCAAGGAGTTCTACCTCGGCATCGCCGAAGGCAAGCGCAAGTCGTTCCGCGAAGGCAAGCACTACAAGCGGCGCAAGCGCTGGCTGGCGTGAGCACGGCGGTCACTGCGAGCGCACGCAGCATTCCGCAGTACCGCGGCTACGGCTCGTCAGGTTCGCAGGGCCTCGAAGCTCACGCCCTCGGGCGGCGAGATGTCGTCCGGCACAAAGAAATCCGGCGCCAGCCTTTGCGTCGGGTCGACGCGATACTGATCGAAATCCTTGACGCCGTTTTCGGCCAGAAAACTGTCGTCGATGACGAAGTGCCCGGTGAATTCGCGCGCCGGCTTGGCGAAGATCGCATAGGCCGCATCGGCGAGGATGTCGGGCTTGCGCGAGGCGCGCATCATCGCATCGCCGCCGAGGAGGTTTTTCACCGCCGCCGTGGCGATGACCGTGCGCGGCCAAAGCGCGTTGACCGCGATTCCCTTGGGCCGCAACTCGCCGGCGAGCCCGAGCACCACGAGGCTCATGCCGAACTTGGCCATGGTATAGCCGGTGTGCGGCGCGAACCATTTCTCCTTCACGTCGAGCGGCGGCGAGAGCATGAGAATGTGGGGATTGGCCGCCTTTTCCAGATGCCGGATGGCCCATTTACAGACCACGAAAGTACCGCGCGTATTGATCTGGTGCATGAGGTCGAACCGCCTCATGTCGGTGGTGCCCACCGGGGTCAGCTGGATCGCGCTGGCATTATTGACGACGATGTCGATACCGCCGAAACGCGCCGCCGTCCGGTCGAGCGCGTCCTTAACCACCGCCTCGTCGCGCACGTCGACCACCAGCGGCAACGCCTTGCCGCCGGCGCGCTCGATGTCTTCGGCGGCGGTGTAGATGGTGCCGGCGAGCTTGGGATGCGGTTCCGCGGTCTTGGCGGCGATCGCCACATTGGCGCCGTCGCGAGCGGCGCGAAGCCCGATCGCCAGCCCGATACCGCGCGAGGCGCCGGTGATGAACAGCGTTTTTCCAGCAAGCGACATTATCGACCTCACTTTTTGCGGGCGAGGAACGCCTGGAAGGCGGCGCGCGCCTCGTCGGTTTGCAAAAGCTCCCTGAAATGTGCGGATTCGGATTCGATCTGCTTGATGACATCGTCGAGGTGACCGCGCATCAGCCGGCGCGCCAGCGCCGCGGCGCGCGGCGGCAGCGCGGCGATTTCCTGCGCCGCCTTCAGCGCCGCGCCGTCCACCGCGACGGCATCGACGACCGTGTTGACGAGCCCGGCGTCTCTTGCCTCCGCGGCGGAGAGCGCACGGCCCATGACCAGCATCGCGAAGGCGCGCGCGTGCCCCATCCGCAGCGGCGCCAGCAGCGTCGATGCCGCTTCGGGAATGATGCCGAGCCTCAGGAACGGCGTCGAAAGCGTCGCGTCGGCGGCGGCGACGACGTGGTCGCAGTGCAGCAGCATGGTGGTGCCGATGCCGATGGCGACGCCGCCGACTGCGGCAACGAGCGGTTTTTGGCTCAGCGCCAGCGCCTTGAGAAAATCGATCGCGCTTGTATCAAGTCCGCCGCCGGCGGCCGCGCGCATAAAATCGGCGATGTCGTTGCCGGCACAGAATACGCCGGGAGCGCCGGCGAACATGACGCAGCGGATGGCGTCGCTTTGATCGGCCTCGCGCAAGGCCGCCGTCATCGCGTGATACATCGCCAGCGTCAGTGCATTCTTCTTCTCCGGACGGTTCATTCGGATGGTGCGTATGGCGCCCTCGTCGCTGACGAGCACGGGATCGCTCATTTTTCCTCCTTGCAACGGTTCAGCTCGCGGTCAGGGGTAGAAGGTAGCGACTCAGCCCGCTTCCTTGTTCTGGCGAATGAGCTTGCCGATCGCGCGGAACTCGCCGCCCGCTGCGACACGCGCCTGCGATTCGATGGCGCGATAAAGCCCGACGACCCGTTCGCCGACCGGAGTGACTACCGCGCCGCCGCCTCTGAGCCCGCCGGTCTCGGCCCTGACCGCCGGTTCGCGCAGCGCGCGGTTGATCTCTTCGACCAGGAGCCAGGCGCGCCGGTAGGACATCCCAAGCGAGCGCGCCGCCGCCGAGATCGAACCGGTCGATCGAATCGCCTCCAGGAGCGCGATCTTGCCGGGGCCGATGCGGTACCCGGAAGCAAGATCGATGCGGATGGACAGATGCGTGCCGGCCATGCTGCCCGGTCTCCTGGAGAGCGCTCTTGGCAGTCACGCCGATAAGTCACATGATCGTCAAGAGGTATTTCGCTCTCGGAAACGGCAGCCGCAGTGGGGCAGCGCTCCGGCGGGTGATTGCGTGCGCGGTTTATCCTTGCGGCCGCGACTTGGCTTCCGGTTTGCCTTTTGCGAGCCGTTCGACCGCCAAGCGCACCACCGGGTCGAGCCCCGCGCCGCCCGCCTGAAGGTGCGCGACGATTGCGGCGCGCATCCGCGGATCCCAGAATTTCCTCAGGTGATCGGCGGTTCCGGCCGCTGCTTGCTCCTGCCCTTGGCTGGTGAAGAACTTGCCGATCTGATTGGCCATGTAGACGAGCTTGTCAGGCGACATGGGTTGCGGTTTCTTCTTTTGTCAGTTCTTTTTCGATGCGGCGCGGATGGGTGAAGACCTCGAAGCCGTCACTGCGCGCCACCGCGACGAGCGTGATTCCGGCGGTCTCCGCCGTGCGCAGAGCAAGCGCGGTGGGCGCGGAAACGGCGACGATGAGCGGCGCGCCGATGGCGGCGGTTTTTTGCACCATCTCGACTGATACGCGGCTGGTGAGCAGGACCATGCCGCTCTCATTGGAAACGCCGTCGTGCAGCAATGCGCCGGCGAGCTTGTCGAGCGCATTGTGCCGGCCGACGTCCTCGCGCACGGCGCGCAGTCCCGCATCGCGTTGCCAAAATCCGGCGGCATGAACAGCCCGGGTCTGGCGGTTGAGTTCCTGGCGGGGCGCCAGCGCCTCCAGCGCCCGCATGATCTCGGCGGGGGTGAAAGTCTCGCCCTCGCGCACGCGCGGCGGCGGGCGCACCGCTTCGTCGAGGCTTTCAATGCCGCACAGCCCGCAACCAGTCGGCCCGGCGAGACGCCGGCGCCGCTCGCTGAGCGCCGCCGCGCGCGACTCGGCGAGCCACATGCGCAGCTCGATCCCGGCATCGTGCGCGACGATGTCGAGATGGCGGATCTCCGCCGGCGAACCGATCAGGCCTTCGGTGAAGCTGAAGCCGAGGGCAAAATCCTCGAGGTCCTGCGGCGTCGCCATCATCACCGCATAGGAACCGCCGTCATAGGTGAAGGCGACGGCGGTTTCTTCGGGGATGATGCGCTTGCCATCGACCGCGTCTTGACCGCGCCAGATCGCGCAGGCGACGGTTTTTGTCGGCTCGACCATGCGTTACTCCGCGGCCTCGACCGTCGCGGCGATGCGCCGACTGCTGCGGGTGAGCTCCTCGTATTGCTCCTGCCATGACGTGGGGCCGTTCGACGGTGACACCTGGACCGCGGTCACCTTGTACTCCGGGCAGTTGGTCGCCCAATCCGAATACTCGGTGGTGACGACGTTGGCCTGCGTGTGCGGGTGATGGAACGTCGTATAGACCACGCCCGGCGCCACGCGCTCGGTGATCAGCGCCCGCAGCGTGGTCTCGCCGGCGCGGCTGGCAAGCTTGACCCAGTCGCCGTCGCGGATGCCGCGCTGTTCAGCATCGTGCGGATGGATTTCCAGCCGGTCCTCCTCGTGCCAAATGATGTTGGCGGTGCGCCGCGTCTGCGCGCCGACATTATATTGGCTGAGAATGCGCCCGGTCGTCAGCAGCAGCGGGAAGCGCGGGCCGGTGCGCTCATCGGTCGCGATATATTCGGTGACGACGAATTTGCCCTTGCCGCGCACGAAGCCGTTGATGTGCATGACCGGCGTGCCTTCGGGCGCGGCTTCATTGCACGGCCACTGGATCGATCCAAGCTCGTCGAGCCGCTCGAACGAGACGCCGGCAAAGGTCGGCGTCAGACGCGCGATCTCATCCATGATCTCCGACGGATGGTCGTAGCGCATGGGAAATCCCATGGCCTCGCTGATCAGGCACGTCACCTGCCAATCGGCATAGCCGGCCTTCGGCTCCATGACCTTGCGGATGGGCTGGATGCGCCGCTCGGCGTTGATGTAGGTCCCGTCCTTCTCGAGGAACGTCGAGCCGGGTAGGAAGACGTGCGCGTAATTCGCGGTCTCGTTCAGGAACAGGTCCTGCACGACGACGCATTCCATCGCGGCGAGGCCCGCGGCGACGTGATGCGTATCGGGATCGGACTGCAGGATATCCTCGCCCTGGACGTAGAGTCCCTTGAACGAGCCGTCGATCGCGGCATCGAGCATATTGGGGATGCGCAGTCCCGGCTCGTTGTCGAGCGGCTTGTGCCACAGCGCCTCGAACATGGCGCGCGTGGCATCGTCGGCGATGTGCCGATAGCCGGACAGCTCGTGAGGGAACGAGCCCATGTCGCAGGAGCCCTGGACGTTGTTCTGCCCGCGCAGCGGATTCACACCGACGCCGGGCCGCCCGATATTTCCGGTGGCCATGGCGAGATTGGCGATGGCCATGACCGCGGTCGAGCCCTGACTGTGCTCGGTGATGCCGAGCCCGTAATAGATCGCGCCGTTGCCGCCGGTGGCGTAGAGCCGCGCCGCGGGGCGGATCGTTTCCGCGGCAACGCCCGTTGCCTTGGCGACCGCCTCGGGACTGTTGCGTTGTTCGGCGATGAAATCGGCCCAGTCCTGGAAAGCGTCCCACTCGCAGCGCTCGCGCACGAATTTCTCGTCGACGAGCCCCTCGGTGACGACCACATGCGCGAGCGCGTTCAGCATGGCGACGTTGGTGCCGGGCAAGAGCGGCAGGTGATAGGTCGCTTCCACATGCGGCGTGCGCACGAGGTCGATCCGCCGCGGATCGATGACGATGAGCTTGGCGCCCTCCCGCAACCGCTTCTTCAGGCGCGAGGCGAAGACCGGATGGGCGTCGGTCGGGTTCGCGCCGATGACGATAGCGACGTCAGTATGTTCGACCGAGTCGAAATCCTGGGTTCCGGCCGACGTTCCGAAGGTGGTCTTCAGGCCGTAGCCGGTCGGCGAATGGCAGACGCGGGCGCAGGTGTCGACATTGTTATTGCCGAAGGCGGCGCGCACGAGCTTCTGCACCAAAAAGGTTTCCTCGTCCGTGCAGCGCGAGGAAGTGATGCCGCCGACCGCGCCGCGTCCGTATTTCGCCTGGATGCGCTTGAACTCCGCGGCGACGCGGCCGATGGCCTCCGGCCATGACACTTCGCGCCAGGCATCGGTGATCTTGTCGCGAAGCATCGGCTTGAGGATGCGTTCGCGGTGATTGGCGTAACCCCAGGCGAAGCGTCCCTTGACGCAGGAATGGCCGCGATTGGCCTTGCCGTCCTTGTACGGCACCATGCGCACGACCTCATCGCCGCGCATCTCCGCCTTGAACGCGCAACCGACGCCGCAATAGGCGCAGGTGGTGACCACCGACCATTCCGGCTTGCCCTTCTCGATCACCGTCTTTTCGCGCAGCGATCCGGTCGGGCAGGCCTGCACGCAGGCGCCGCAGGAGACGCATTCGGAGACGATGAACTTCTCGTCCATGCCGGCGGCGACGATCGAATCGAAGCCGCGGCCGGAGATGGTCAGCGCAAAGGTGCCTTGCACCTCCTCGCAGGCGCGCACGCAGCGCGAGCACACGATGCATTTCGCCGGATCGAAAGTGAAATACGGATTGGATTCATCGATGCCCGGATCGCGGTGGCGCGCGCCGGCAAAGCCGTAGCGCACCTCCTCAAGTCCGACTTCGGCCGCGGTCTGCAAAAGATCGATGCCGGCGTATTGGCGGCGGTCGAGGGAATCGACCGGATGATCGGAGACATAGAGCTCCATGACTCCCTTGCGCAGGCGGTCGAGACGCTCGCTGTTGGTGTGCACGACGATGCCTTCGGCGACCGGCGTGGTGCAGGAGGCGGGCGTACCGGCGCGGCCTTCGATCTCGACCAAGCACAGCCGGCAGGAGCCGAAGGCCTCGAGCATGTCGGTGGCGCAGAGCTTCGGGATCTCGATCCCGGCCTCCATCGCCGCGCGCATGATCGAGGTGCCCTCCGGCACCGAGATTTGCTTGCCGTCGATCGAGAGCGTGACCGAATGCTCCGACGTCGCGCCCGGGGTGCCATAGTCGATCTCTTGCACGAGCCGGTGTTGGACGAACAGCATGGCACTCTCCTATTCGGCGGCCTGCAGGCGCGGCGGGGCGGCGAAATCTTCCGGGAAATGCGTGAGCGCGCTCATCACTGGATAGGGCGTAAAGCCGCCCAGCGCGCACAGCGAGCCGAACCTTAGAGTATGACAGAGGTCTTCCAGGAGCAGCATGTTGGCGGCGCGGTTCTCGCCGCTGATGATGCGGTCGACGACCTCTACGCCCCGCGTCGAGCCGATGCGGCACGGCGTGCACTTGCCGCAGGATTCGACGGCGCAGAACTCGAAAGCGAACCGGGCCTGCTTCGCCATGTCGACGCTGTCGTCGAACACCACGATGCCGCCATGGCCGATGAGGCCGTCGCGCGCGGCGAAAGCTTCATAGTCGAACGGCGTGTCGAACAGCGCGCGCGGAAAATAGGCTCCGAGCGGTCCGCCGACCTGTACCGCCCGCACCGGGCGGCCGCTGCGCGTGCCGCCGCCGATGTCGTCGACAAGCTCGCCGAGCGTGATGCCGAAGGCGGTTTCGAACAGGCCGCCATGCTTGACGTTGCCGGCGAGCTGAATCGGCATGGTGCCGTGTGATTTGCCCATGCCGAAGTCGCGGTAGAAGGCCGCGCCTTTCTCCATGATGATCGGCACCGCGGCGAGCGAGAGGACGTTGTTGATGATCGTCGGCCGGCCGAACAAGCCTTTATGCGCCGGCAGCGGCGGCTTGGCGCGAACCAGGCCGCGTTTGCCTTCGAGACTGTCGAGCAGCGAAGTCTCCTCGCCGCAGACATAGGCGCCGGCGCCGACGCGTACCTCGATGTCGAAGGCGAACGCGGAATCCGCCAGGTGCCTGCCGAGGAGCCCGTCGCGCCGCGCTGCCGCAATCGCCGCCTCGAGCGTCGCGGTCGCGTGCGGATATTCGGAGCGGATGTACACGTAGCCCTTGCTCGCCCCGACCGCGATGCCGGTAATCGTCATCCCCTCGATCAGCAGGAACGGATCGCCTTCCATGATCATGCGGTCGGCGAAAGTGCCGCTGTCGCCTTCGTCGGCGTTGCAGACGATGTATTTCTGCGGCGCCGGCGTCTGTGCCGCCGTGCGCCATTTGATGCCGGTCGGGAATCCGGCGCCGCCGCGGCCGCGCAGGCCGGATTGCACGACCTCCTCGATGATGGCATCGGGACCGGCCGAGAGCGCGCGCTCTAGTCCCTTGTAGCCGCAGTGCGCGCGGTAATCCGCAAGCGAGCGCGGATCGACGATGCCGCAGCGCGCGAAAGTGAGGCGCGTCTGCCGCTTGAGCCAGGGAATGTCCTCGGTCACGCCGCACCGCAGCGGGTGCGTGCCGCCGGCCAGCATGGCGTTGAGGAGGCCTTCGGCGTCCGCCGGCGCGACCGGCCCGTAGGCGATCCGGCCGGCCGGCGTCTCCATTTCGACCATCGGCTCCAGCCAATAGAGCCCGCGCGAGCCGGTGCGCACGATCTCGAGCGCGACGTTGCGCCGCGCCGCCGCGGCGCGCAGCGCAATGGTGACCTCCTCGGCGCCGACCGCCAGTGCGCCGGCGTCGACCGGTATGAACAGCCGCAGCGTCATTGCCGGGCCTCCGCCAGCAAGGCATCGAGGCGTCCTTCGTCGAGCCGGGCAACCACGCGGCCGTCGAGCATGGCGGATGGCGCCACCGCGCAGAGGCCGAGGCAATAGACCGGTTCGAGCGTCACGCTGCCGTCGGCGGCGGTCTCTCCCATCTGCACCCCGAGTTGCGCCGCGGCGCGGCGCGCCAGCGGGTCGCCTCCGGCTGCCTGGCAGGCCTCAGCACGGCAAAGCCTGAGCACGTGCCGGCCCGCCGGCGCGCGGCGGAAGTCGTGATAGAAGGTGACGACGCCGTGTACCTCGGCGCGCGCGATGTTCAAAGCGTCCGCGATCAGCGGCTCGGCGTCTTGCGCGATATAGCCGAATTCATCCTGAAGGGCGTGGAGAATAGGCAGTAACGGACCTTCGCAATCGAGGCATTCCCGAATGCGCCGAAGCGCGATCTCCTTATCCCAGGGAACCCGGTCTCGATTGCAGCTGTCTTGATGCATCGCGGGCACCGGTGACTTCGTGTCTCTCATAAATAAATATGACGCGCGTCCAACATACCAAGCCACAGACATGTTTATTCTATAGTAACCGCCTAAAACCGTGCCGCAATGACGAGCGTCCGTTTCGTCGCACCGCATATCGCGTTGCAACAACGGCCGGCACCCGATTGGGATGGGAGTATGGCCGGAACTGGGCCTTCGCCCGAGGTCTGGACTTGTTCGGCAAAAGTGGCGATTGATCCCCCGCCGCTCGTTCCCAGCCATATAATGCGGCTAAATCCAGGGAGGCTCTCGTGCAGAAGCTTGCTGTCCGCCCGGTTCCCGCTGAACCGGCTCTCGGCGCGTCGCTGGCGCGCGACGCCGAGGCCGCGAGCGCCTATTGCGCGGAGATCGAAGCGGCCTTGCAAAGCTTGGGTCCGCCCGCGCGCAAGGACGAGCGGCGGACCGAGGCGGCGGCGCTCAAGGCCCGCGCCCGCGCCGTCAAGGACCAATTCTTCCGGCGGCATGCCGTCGCGATCTATGACGAGACCACCGGCCACGGCGCGCGCGCGATGCGCGCCTCCGAACTGCTCGCGGCGGCGTCGAGCCGCTATCCGGCGCTGCTGCCGAATCGCGAGCGGATCAACGAGGAGCGGGCGCTCATGCAGCAGAGCGCCAAGGAAGGCTATGAGCTCGATCAGGGCCTGTATCTGGCCCGCGTTCTCGCCGACCAGCGCTGCGGCACGCATCTCATTCATGCCATGCTCAAGCCGAAACGCGAGGCGCTGGAACGGCTCGCCGAATTCCGTCGCGGCGACTTCATCGATCTCGGCGAGGCCAAGGTCGAGCGTAAGGGCAAGGTCGGCCACGTGATCTTGAGCAATGCCAAATTCCTCAATGCCGAAGACGACCGCGCCACCGCGGCGCTGGAAACCGCGGTTGATCTCGTCTTGCTCGATGACGCCATCGAAGTCGGCGTGCTGCGCGGCGGCACCGTGCAGCATGCCAAGCATGCCGGCCGCCGCATCTTCAACGCCGGCATCAACCTCACGCATCTCTTTTACGGCCAGATTTCGTTCGTCGATTTCATCATCGAGCGCGAGCTGGGGCTGGTGAACAAGCTTTTTCGCGGTCATTGGCGCTCGGAATCCTGCGACGAGGAGATCGAGGATTTCGTCGAGAAACCGTGGATTGCGGCGGTCGAGGCCTTCGCCATCGGCGGCGGCTGTCAGCTGCTTTGCGTCATGGACCGCGTCATCGCCGAGACCGGTTCCTATTTCAACCTTCCGGCCAGCAAGGAGGGATTCATCCCCGGCGCCGCCAATCTGCGCCTGCCGCGCCTCGTCGGCATCAAGCTCGCGCGCGAAGGCATCTTTTTCGAGCGCGCCTTCCATGCCGACACGCCGGAAGGACGGATGATCTGCGACGAGGTCGTCGCCGCCGCGGAGATGGATGCGGCGATCGAGAAAAATGCCGCGCAGATGGTGCGCGCCGGCATGACCAGCGCGGTCGCCAATCGCAAGGCGCTGCGCGTCGGCGAGGAGCCGCTCTCGGTTTTTCGTCGCTACATGGCGACTTATGCGCGGCAGCAGAGCCTATGCCTCTATGACCCGAAGCTCATCGACAATCTCGAGCACAGCTGGAATCCCGGCAGCCGGCACATGTGATGTAATCGGGCAGTCACTATGGGCTCTTCGGAAACATCAATCGCCGCCGCTCCGGCGCTGCCGGAGCTGAGTTCGATTTCACGCGTGGTCGTGGAAGCGAACGATACCGTCGGCGCGCTGGTGCCGGGCATGCCGCCGGTGGCGGCGACGCCCTACCTCGTCGCCGTCGCCGAGATGGCCTGCGGCCGGCTGGTGCGTGATTTGTTGGCGCCGGGGCAAATCACGGTCGGGGCTCGCGTCGTCATCGATCATCTGGGCCCGAGCAAGGTGGGCGCCGAATTGGTGATCGAGGCCGCCTTAATCAGACGCGTCAGGAACCGCTTCGAATTTTCGGTCAGCATCAAAGACGGCAGCCGTACGGTCGCGACCGTCGAGCACGTGCGCGCGGCCGTCTGGTTGCAGAAATTCATGAGCGCGTTGGGCTGAACGGTGCCTTCCGCAACCTCGACCTCGCGGCGGCGACCGTGGCGGGAGGTCTCGGCGTCTGCGCCGACTTCGTCTATAATCAAGCAGACCCGATGGGGTGAAGTAGCCGTCCCGCGCAGCGAAGGGATGACGGCAAATGCCGGTGACTTACCAGGCCTGGCTCGTGTTGCTGTCGATCGTGATGGCGATCCAAGGCGCTTATGTCGGCCTGAGCCTTGCGGTGCAGATCACCGACGCGACCGGCGTAAGACGGCGTTTGTTGCTCGCCGGCGCTTCAGCCTCGCTTGCCGTCGCCATTTGGACCATGCACTTCGTCGGGATGCTGGCGGTGCGGTTGCCGTTCCAGGTCGACTATCTCGTGTTGCCGACGCTGCTGTCGTTTCTGGTCTGCGCGATCGTGGTCGGAGCGGCGGTGTACGCCACCAGTTCCGGACCGCTCACGCTCCTGCGCTTGACGCTCTCCTCATGCCTGATGGGCGGCGGCATCTTCACCATGCACTACATCGGCATGAGCGCGCTCGACGCCAGCACCTATATGATCCACGACCCCGTTTACGTCGCCTCGAGCATGGCGATCGCCATCGCCGTGTCCGGTCTCACCCTTTGGCTCGCCACCGGGCGGGGAGGGCGTCCGCCGCTGATTCTTTCGGCGATCGTTTTCGGTTTCGCGGTCTCGGGCATGCATTACACGGCGATGACCGGCGTCACGCTCTATCCCTACGTTGCGGCGTCATCGGGGGCGCCGGCGCTGTCGACGGACTTCCTCGCCATCATCGTTGCGGTTGTGGCATTCGGTATTTCCGGAATATTTCTTTTGCTGCTTCTGCCCGATTCCTCGCGCGCGGGATCGCAACCCGTCGCCGTGGCCGCCGGCGATGCGTCGACAAGCGCCGCCCAAGCCGCGGCGGCGCCGTTGCCGGCGCCCGCGGCCATGGACGGCGACAACCCCGAATTCGGACGCGGAACCTACGCGCCGCTCGGCGGAGCCGGGGCGCCGCCGCGACGCTTCGCCCGCCATCTTCCGATCGAACGCGACGGCGGCACGCATTTTCTCGCCGTGGATGACGTGGTCGCGATTCACGCCAACGCGCATTACACCTACGTCTTTGACGGCAACGACAAGCTGTTTTGTCCGCTGGCGATCGGCAACGTCGAATCGCGGCTCGACAACGATCGCTTTGTCCGCGTTCACCGCAGCCATATCGTCAATATCGACCGCATCGTCGGCTACAAACGCTCCGGGGATAACGAGCTGGTCGAGCTCGCGAGCGCCCATCATTACTTGGTGCCGGTGAGTCGCAGCCGCATTGGCACGCTTAAATCGCGCGTCACCGCGCTCGCCGGCGCCGATGCCGCAATTTCGCTGCGCCGCCGGCGTCGTTTTGCGTCGCGGTAGATAACCGCTGTCCGCGCACGGAACGGCCGATGTGTCAATGATGCTGACGCAAATGGTGCAGCCATGCCGTCATTCGTGCAGAGAACCCTGAGATTCATGCATCTTGGACGGATTGGTGCACCAGGTCTTGCTGCTGCAATGCACACCCCGCCAAAATTTCATTCTGAGAACATCCGTCAAAAGACGGAACTAAAGCGCAACCTGAACCGGCCTTGGTGATGACCCTGGCCGCGCGGCTGCGCCAGGGAGGATGCCCGTGATATCAGGCGCTTTCGCCTATCATCGCCCCAATTCGGTCAAGGAAGCGGTCGGGTTGCTCGCCCAATTTGGCGACGAAGGCCGCGCGCTTGCCGGGGGGCACAGTCTCATTCCCATGATGAAGCTGCGCCTGGCGACGCCGGCGCACCTGGTCGATCTTTCCGGCATTGCCGACCTCAAGGCCGTGCGCAGCGACGGCAACGACGTGGTCATCGGCGCCATGGTCACCCAGCACGAGCTGGTCGGCTCCGAGCTGTTGGCGGCCAAGGTGCCGATCCTGCGCGAAACCTCGCTGCAGGTCGCCGATCCGCAGGTGCGCTACGTCGGCACGCTCGGCGGCAATGTCGCCAATGGCGATCCGGGCAACGACATGCCGGCGGTGATGATGTGCCTCGGCGCCGCCTATCATGTGACCGGTAAAGGCGGCGAACGCCGCATCGCCGCGCGCGATTTTTACCAGGGCGCCTATTTCACCGCGCTGGAAGCGGGCGATGTGCTGACCGCCGTGCGCATTCCGGTGCCGGCCGCCGGGCACGGCTACGCTTACGAGAAGCTCAAGCGCAAGATCGGCGATTACGCGACCGCCGCCGCCGCCGTCGTGCTGACCATGAGCGGCGGCAGGGTCGCGAGCTGTTCGATCGGCCTCACCAACGTCGCCGAAACACCGTTGTGGGCGGAGGAGGCGGCAAAAACCCTCATCGGTTCGGCGCTCGACGCCGCGACGGTCAAGCGGGCGGCCGCCGCCGCCGAAGCGATCACCGCGCCGGCCGAGGACGCCCGCGGCCCGGCGCGTTATCGCACCAAGATGGCGGGCGTGATGCTCGCGCGTGCGCTCGCCCGCGCCAAGGCGCGCGCCCGCGGCTGACCGGAGGGAGCAAGGACCATGGCCAAATCCCAAGTCTCCATGAAGGTCAACGGCCAGACCATCGAAGCGCTGGTCGAGCCGCGCACCCTGCTCATCCACTTCCTGCGCGATCAGCAGAACATCACCGGGCCGCATATCGGCTGCGAAACCAGCCATTGCGGCGCCTGCACCGTCGATCTCGACGGCAAGTCGGTGAAGTCATGCACCATGTTCGCGGTCCAGGCGAACGGCGCCGACATCCGCACCATCGAGGGCATGGCGAACGCCGACGGTACGCTGCACGCGCTGCAGGAGGGTTTTCGCCAGATGCACGGGCTGCAATGCGGCTTTTGCACGCCGGGAATGATCGTGCGCGCCTACCGGCTGCTGCAGGAGAACAACAATCCTTCGGAGGAGGAAATCCGCTTCGGCATTTCCGGCAACCTCTGCCGCTGCACCGGCTATCAGAACATCGTCAAGGCCATTCAATTCGCCGCCGCCAAGCTTAACGGCGTAGAGTTCCAGGAGGCCGCAGAATGAACGACATGACCCCCACCTCCGCCGAACGCGCCGCCAAGCTCGAAGGTTTGGGCTGCAAGCGAAAGCGCGTCGAGGACATCCGTTTCGTCCAGGGCAAAGGCAACTATGTCGACGATCTGAAGCTGCCGGGCATGCTCTACGGCGATTTCACGCGCTCGCCGCACGGCCACGCCCGCGTCAAGAAGATCGACACGACCAGGGCCGCCGCCGTTCCCGGCGTCGTCGCCGTGATCACCGCGGAAACGCTGAAGACGGTGAACCTCGCCTGGATGCCCACGCTTGCCGGCGACGTGCAAATGGTGCTGGCCGACGGCAAGGTTCTCTTTCAGAACCAGGAAGTCGCTTTCGTGATCGCCGAAGACCGTTACGTCGCGGCCGACGCCGCCGACCTGGTCGAGGTGGAATACGAGCCGCTGCCGGTCAACGTCGATCCGCTCAAGGCCATGGCGCCGAATGCGCCGGTGATCCGCGAGGACATCAAGGACAAGACCGAAGGCGCCCACGGCAAGCGCAAGCACTACAATCACATCTTCTCCTGGCAGGCCGGCGACAAGGCGGCGGCCGACGCGGCTTTTCAGAAGGCCGACGTCACCATCAGGGAGCTGATCGTCTATCCGCGCTGTCATCCGTGTCCGCTGGAGACCTGCCAGTGCGTCGCCTCCTTCGACAAGATCAAGGGCGAGTTGACGTTGTGGGGCACGTTCCAGGCCCCGCACGTCATCCGTACCGTCGGCTCGCTGATCTCGAAGATCCCCGAGCACAAGATCCACGTCATATCGCCCGACGTCGGCGGCGGCTTCGGCAACAAGGTCGGCGCTTATCCCGGCTACATCTGCGCGATCGTCGCCTCGATCGTGACCGGGCGGCCGGTGAAATGGACCGAGGATCGCATCGAGAACCTCTCCACCACCGCATTCGCCCGCGACTTCCACATGGACGTTGAAATCGCCGCGACCAAGGACGGCAAGGTGACGGGTTTGCGCTGTTACACCATCGCCAACCACGGCGCCTTCGATGCCTGCGCCAATGCCACCAAATGGCCGGCCGGCCTGTTCAGCATCATCACCGGCTCCTACGACTTTCCCGCCGCGCATGTACTGGTTGACGGCGTCTATACCAACAAGGCGCCGGGCGGAGTCGCCTATCGCTGCTCGTTCCGCGTCACCGAGGCGGCCTATTGCATCGAGCGCGCCATGGACATCATGGCGCAAAAGCTCGGCATGGACCCGGCCGAGTTCCGCCTCAAGAACCTGATCCGGCGCGAGCAATTCCCCTACACGTCGGCGACCGGCTGGCAATACGATTCCGGCGACTATCACACCGCCCTCAACAAGGCGATGGAGACGGTCGAGTACAAGAAGCTGCGCGAAGAGCAGAAGGCGAAGCGCGAAGCGTTCAGGCGCGGCGAGACGCGGGAATTGATGGGCATTGGCGTCGCGTTCTTCACCGAGATCGTCGGCGCTGGTCCTTCGCGCGCCTGCGACATTCTCGGCATCGCCATGTTCGATTCGGCGGAGATCCGCATCCATCCGACCGGCAGCGGCATTTGCCGGCTCGGCACCAAGTCGCAAGGCCAGGGTCACGAGACCACCTATGCGCAGATCATCGCCACCGAGCTCGGGCTTCCCGCCGACAACATCACCGTGGAGGAGGGCAACACCGACACCGCGCCCTACGGGCTCGGCACCTATGGCTCGCGCTCGACGCCGGTGTCCGGCGCCGCGACCGCCATGGCCTGTCGAAAGATCAAGGCCAAGGCGCAGATGATTGCCGCCTATATGCTCGAGGTGCATGACGACGATCTCGAATGGGACATCGACCGCTTCCGCGTGAAGGGCAATCCCGAGCGGTTCAAGACCATGACCGAGCTCGCCTGGGCCGCCTATCACGAGGTGCCGCCCGGGATGGAGCCCGGGCTCGAGGCGATCAATTACTACGATCCGCCCAACTTCACCTATCCGTTCGGCGCCTATATCTGCGTCGTCGACGTCGATGTCGACACCGGCACGACCAAGGTGCGGCGCTTCTATGCGCTCGACGATTGCGGCACCCGCATCAATCCGATGATCATCGAAGGGCAGATTCACGGCGGCCTGACCGAAGCCTTCGGCATCGCCATGGGTCAGGAAATCCACTACGACGACGACGGCAACGTCACCACGGCCTCGTTCATGGATTACTTCCTGCCGACTGCGGTGGAAACGCCGCACTGGGAAACCGACTGGACCACGACCCCGTCGCCGCATCATCCGATCGGCGCCAAGGGCGTCGGCGAGAGCCCCAATGTCGGCGGCGTGCCGTGTTTCTCCAATGCGGTGAATGACGCCTTCGCCTTCCTCGGCTCGACCCACATCCAGATGCCGCACGACCATTGGCGCACCTGGGCGGTGGCGGAAAAACTCGGCCTGCATGGCTGAGCGGATAACGCCGCACATTCGTCATGCCCGGCCTTGTGCCGGGCATCCGCGACTTCAACATAGAGGAAACAGAGACGCGGATGGCCGCGACCAGCGCGGCGATGAGGGCACAGGTGCGATGGTCGTTTCATGACCCTCAAGCGCGAAGAGATTTCCGACCGCCTTGCCGCCGTCGGCTACGTCGCCGATCGCGACATCGCCACGGCGCTGTGGCTGATGGAATTCCTTAAGCGCCCGCTGCTGCTTGAGGGCGAGGCCGGCGTGGGCAAGACCGAAGTGGGCAAGGCGCTCGCCGCCGTGCACGGGGCCGAGCTCATTCGCCTGCAATGCTACGAGGGTCTCGATCAGAACGCCGCGCTTTACGAGTGGAACTATCAGCGCCAGCTCCTTGCCATCAAGACGCGCGAAGGCATCGGCGAGGATGCCGACGCGATCGAGGAACATATTTTCTCCGAGAAATATCTGCTCGAACGGCCGCTGCTCGCCGCCATCCGCCGCGCCAGGCCGCCCGTGCTGCTGATCGACGAGGTCGATCGCGCCGACGAGGAGTTCGAGGCGTTCCTGCTCGAACTTCTCTCCGACTTTCAGGTCAGCATCCCCGAACTGGGCACGATCAAGGCCGTTTCGATCCCGCGCGTCGTGCTCACCTCGAACGGCACGCGCGAACTTTCCGACGCGCTGCGCCGACGCTGCCTCTACCATTACGTGGATTTTCCCGAAATCGATCGCGAGGCAAAGATCATTTTGACGCGGACGCCGGGAATCGACACCACGCTGGCGCTGCAGATTGCGCGCATGGTCGCCGCGGTGCGCAAGGAGGATTTGCGCAAGGTGCCCGGCGTGGCGGAAACGCTCGACTGGGCGGCAACGCTCGCCGGACTCGAGGTGCACGATCTGCGGCAGGAGCCGGAGGCCGTGTACGAGACGATGATGTGCTTGCTCAAGACGCATGAGGACCGCGCCCGGCTCACGCGCGAGGTGAGCGAGCGCCTGCTCGGCAAGGTGGCGTGATGACGGCGCATCAGCACAGGACCGCCCTTCCGGACCCGCTGGCGGCGGGGAAGGGGGACCATGCCCTCGGCGCGCCGATGCGCCGCCGGCTTGCCGGCTTTGCGCGCACGCTGCGCGATAACGGCTTCCGCGTCGGTCTCGCCGAAACGCACGACGCGCTCGCCATCCTCGCCTCGCCCGCCGCGGTCCACCCTTCGTCGCTCAAGCCGGCGTTGCGCACGCTGTTCTGCGCGACGCATTCCGATTGGGAACGCTTCGACGACATTTTCGATGCCTTCTGGCGCGGCCGCGACATGCGAGAGCGGCAGCTATTGTCCGGCGCGACGAGCAAGGGCGGCGTGCCGGCACGGCGGCTCGCGCAAGCGCAGGTGCCGCAGGACGCGCTCGGGCCGCTCGATCATGTCGAGCGGCGCAGCGAGCGCGACGGCGATGCGCCCGCGGACGGCCGCGGTCGTCGCGCCGGCGCCTCGCGCGTCGAGGCACTGACGGTGACCGACCTGCGCCATATCGTCGATCCCGATGATGTGGCTGCGACGCATGCGCTCGCCGCGCGGCTTGCCCGGGTCATGCGCACGCGGCTCGTTCGCCGCGAACAGGTCCGCCGGCGCGGCCGCCGCCTCGACCTGCGCCGCACCATTCACCGCAACGTCTCGCATGGCGGAACGCTGATCGACCTTGCCTGGCGCCGCCGCAAGATCAAGCCGCTGCGCCTCGTCGTGCTGCTCGATGCGTCCGGCTCCATGAGCCTTTACACCGCTTTTTTCGTCCGCTTCCTGCATGGCGTCGTCGACAGCTTCCGCGAAGCGGAAGCCTTCGTGTTCCACACCAGGCTCGCGCACGTCTCGCCCTCGCTGCGCGACCGCGACGTGACGCGGGCGGTCGACAAGCTCGCCCTGATGGCCCAAGGCATCGGCGGCGGCACCCGCATCGGCGAGAGCCTCGCCACCTTCAACCGCTGGCACGCGCGCCGCGTCATCAATTCGCGCACCGCGGTGATGATCGTCTCCGACGGCTACGACACCGGCGCGCCGGAGCGCCTGGCGGAGGAGATGCGGCGCCTGCGCCGCCGCTGCCGCCGCATCATTTGGCTCAATCCGCTGATCGCCTGGCGCGACTACTCACCGCAGGCGCGCGGCATGCAGGCGGCGCTGCCCTATGTCGATCTGTTTGCGCCCGCCCACAATCTTGCAAGCCTCGCCGCGCTCGAACCCTATCTCGCCAGGGTCTGACCATGGATCGCTCGTCCGATATTCTGGACATCATCGCCACGCGGAAATCCGCTGGCGAACCGTTCGCGCTCGCAACCGTCGTGCGCACGGTGGCGGCGACGGCAGCCAAGGCCGGGGCCAAGGCGGTGATCCTGCCGGACGGCACCATCTCGGCCGGCTGGATCGGCGGCGGTTGTGCCCGCGCCGCCGTCCTCAAAGCCGCGAAGGACGCGCTCGGCGACGGGCGCTCGCGCCTCGTCTCGGTGCAGCCGCCCGATTTGCTGGCCGACCGCGGGGTGCAAGCCGGCGACGAGCAGGAGGGCGTGCGCTTCGCCAACAATATGTGCCCGAGCCAGGGCACCATGGACATTTTTATCGAACCGGTGCTGCCGCGGCCGCAGGTGGTGGTCTGCGGCTCGAGCCCGGTGGCGGTCGCCGTCGCCGACTTGGCGAAGCGGACCGGATTTGCCGTCACCGTGTGTGCCCCGGCGGCCGAACAGGCCGCGTTCGCCAATGCGGACGGCCGCGTCGAAGGCTATGCGCTGCCGGTCGACGCGGCCGCCGCGCGTTATGTCGTGGTCTCGACGCAGGGCCGCGGCGACGAAGCGGCGCTGCTCGCCGCGCTTGCCGCCGATGTCGACTACGTCGCCTTCGTCGGCAGCCGCAAGAAGGCGGAAGCGCTGAAGGCGACGCTCGGCGAGCGCGGCATTGCCCCCGCGCGCCTGGAAAAGCTCAAGGCGCCCGCCGGTCTCGACCTCGGCGCGATCACGCCGGACGAGATCGCGATCTCGATCCTGGCGGAAATCGTCGCGGTACGGCGCAAACATTCGCGCGGCACCGTGCGGCCAACACCGTAACGGCCCGGGTCGATCTCACCGCCAACAAGATCAAATCCCGACGCTGCGAGCCGCGCACTGGGTCGGCTCCGAGGCAACGCCGGGACCGGCGCGCATGACCTTGGGCTTCCCCTCGTATCGTGCAACAATCATAACCGTGCGCAGTCGCGGCGCGAAAATTTTTGCAAGCTCTGCGGCTCACCGGTCAGCTCTGGGAATGCGTTTTGGACAAATCCGAATTTGCCAGCCCAGCCGCCGGTGCGCGTGAGCGCGGCGGGTCGAGCCTGCTCACCCGGGTCTGGCACCTGCACGTTCGGTTGTTCCTTTCGGCCGCGTTCGGCGCCGCGGTTACGCTGACGCTGCTTGCCTTGCCGTGGCGGATGCCGACGCGCATCCTTGTCGGCTGGGACACTGGCGTAGCCCTCTACCTGGCGCTGATCTATTGGATCATGGCGCGCGCCTCGGTTGCCAGGATCCGGCAAAGGGCAGCCATCGATGATGAAGGCGCGATCGCGCTTCTGGTGCTCACCACGGCAGCGGCGCTGGCCAGCCTCGCCGCGGTCGTCGCCGAGCTCGGCGGTGCGCCTGGCCCTTATCAAGTGGCGCTGGGCATGGGCACAATTCTTTTGTCCTGGGCCTTCATGCACTCGATCTTCGCCCTGCATTATGCCCGTGAGTTCTATGGCGAGGGCGACGAACGGATCGGCGGCCTCGTCTTTCCCGGCAACGAAGACCCCGACTATTGGGACTTCCTGTACTACGCGCTTGTCGTGGCCATGACCGCGCAGGTGTCCGACGTTCAAATTACCAGCAAGACAATCCGTCGACTGACGACCGTGCACGGCGCCGTCTCGTTCTTCTTCAACGTGACGGTGCTCGCACTGACCGTGAACATTGTATCCAATCTGATGCAGCCGGCTCGCTGAGCCGGCCGAGAATGGACAGGCAGGGGGCAGGAATCCTTCATTCCGCCCAATGATGATGGAGCGCGGTCGCCAGGCCCGCGATATGTTCGCTTAAAGGGTAATCTCGGAAGTCCGGGCGTAGCGGGGTTGGTTGCGCGTTGACGAGTCCACGAGACCTAGTCTGTTCGGCTAAGAATATTGCCGTATTTGGAATATTTCGCATGCGCGTTGCGCCGCGGCGGCAAGAATTTCTTTTTGTCCTGCGGAATCTTGACTAGCGCCGCCAGTTGCAATCACGGTGCGCCGAAGGTCGGGGTTAAAGGTCCGGTCGGGCCGCCGCGGCTTATGCTCAGAAGAGCAAGCAGTCAGGAGATCAAGGTCCATGTCATCTTCGCAAAAGCAGCATCCGGAAACTATCGCCCTGCACGCCGGCTGGCGCGCGGATCCGGCGACCGGCGCCGTCGCCGTGCCGATCTATCAGACCACGTCGTATCAGTTCCGCGATACCGAGCACGCCGCGAATCTGTTCGCGCTCAAGGAGCTCGGCAACATCTATACGCGCATCATGAATCCGACCAACGACGTGCTTGAGAAGCGCGTCGCCGCGCTCGAAGGCGGCGTCGGCGCGCTGGCGCTCGCATCGGGGCAGGCGGCCTCGGCGTTTGCCCTGCAGAATCTCGCGCGCGCGGGCGACAACGTGATCAGCTCCACCGATCTCTATGGCGGCACCTGGAATCTGTTCGCCAACACGCTCAAGGACCAGGGCATTGAGGTCCGCTTCGTCGACCCCGCCGACCCGGCAAACTTCCGCCGCGCCACCGACGAGCGCACGCGCGCCTATTACGCCGAGACGCTGCCCAACCCGAAGCTGACGGTGTTTCCCATCGCCGAGGTCGCCGATATCGGGCGCAGCTTCGGCATTCCGCTCATCGTCGACAATACGGCGGCACCGATCCTCACCCGGCCGTTCGATCACGGCGCCGCGGTCGTCGTCTATTCGACGACCAAATATCTCGGCGGCCACGGCAATTCGATCGGCGGCCTCGTCGTCGACGGCGGCAATTTCGATTGGGCCGCGCATCCCGAGCGCCAGCCGGCGCTCAATACGCCGGACCCGAGCTATCACGGCGCGGTCTGGACCGAAGCGGTGAAGCCGCTCGGCCCGATCGCCTACATCATCAAGGCCCGGGTCACGCTGCTGCGCGACTTGGGTGCGGCACTCTCGCCGTTCAATGCGTTTCTGATCCTGCAGGGATTGGAGACGCTGGCGCTGCGCATCGCCAAGCACAGCGAGAACACGCAGCTTGTGGTGAACTTCCTGCTCAAGCGGCCGGAAGTCACGCGGGTCATCCATCCTTCGGTGCAGACCGGCATCCACCGCGAGCGGGCGCAGCGCTACCTCAAGGGCGGGCTGGGCGGCCTGGTCGGGTTCGAGCTCGCCGGCGGCAAGGAGGCCGGCCGGCGCTTCATTGACGCGCTGCAGATGTTCTATCACGTCGCCAATATCGGCGACGCGCGCAGCCTCGCCATTCACCCCGCCACCACCACGCACTCGCAGCTTACGCCGCACGAGCAGGACGCAACCGGCGTGTCCGACGGCTATGTCCGGCTTTCGGTCGGCATCGAGCACATCGACGACATCATCGCCGATATCGAGCGCGGGCTTGCGGCGGCGGGGACGATCGCCAAGGCGGCGTGATCTCACCGTTTTCCCGAGGCGCGAGCGAAGCGAGCCTCGAAGGATGCGGGCCCCGCCGCGGGGCCGTCGCCCTCCGAGGGCCGCCAAGCGCGTCGAAGACGCGCGTAAACGCGCTTATGGCGGCCGCCTCAGGGTGATGTTTGTTGAATGATCGCTCCTGTCAGAACCCACTGGCGGTGAAATTCAGCCGCTGGGTGACGTCATAGCTCTGCTTGGCGACCGGGTAGGCGTAGTCGACCCGCAGCGCGCCGAACGGTGAGTCCCAGATCAGGCTGGCGCCAAGCGAGGCACGCACCGCCTGCGAATTGGCGATTTGCTGCGACGGCGACAACGACGACGCGAGGGTGGCGACGCTCGATGCGTGGGTGGCCCACAGGCTGCCGGCGTCGGCGAAGAGCGCGACCTTCAACTGCGCGTCCGCCGAGACGAGTGGCATCGGCGTCTGCAGCTCGGCGGAAGTCGTCCAGTAGACATTGCCGCCGACATTGTCCTGGGTCGTGCCCGGCGTGACGTCGCGCGGGCCGAATCCGTTGGGCGCAAAGCCGCGCACCAATTGCGGCCCGCCGAAGAAGCCGTTGAGCAGCGGCAATGGCTGGCCGCCCCAGGGCGTGACGTAACCGCCCTGCGCCCGCATCATGCCGACCACGTCGCCGCCGATCTCGTGATAATAGCGAGCGTCCTCCGTGGTCCGGGCGAATTTGGCGGCGCCGCCGAGGCCGGCGAATTCGTCGTTGGTTTGAACGCGAATGCCGTTGCTCGGGTTCTTGGCATTGTCGAGCGTGCTGTAGGTGAGGCCCGAGCCGACGGAGGATACCCAGATCGGGCCTGCCGCCGCGGCCTGCTGAATGGGAAGCGACGCGGTCCCGGCCGAGGGCACGAGCGAAAGGCCCTGATTGTAGATCGAGTAAATCCAGCTCGCGCTCAGTTCCTCGGTTATCGGCATGCCGGCGGAAATCTTGGCGCCGTAAACGGTGCTGTCGAAGGATTGATAGGAGCTGGCGAGCGTCTCCTTGCCGAACAGCTCGGCGCCGAGCGAAAGCCGCGGGCCGAGCGCATAAGGATCGGTGAGCGACAGATCGAAGCCCCTGGCATATTGCCCGATGGTTGCCGATAGCTTCGCGGTGTCGCCGGTGCCCAGGACATTCGTGTCGGCGATGGTGACCGTCCCCGAAGCGCCATCGGCATGGGAATAGCCGCCCATCATCGAGAAATTGCCGGTCTGTTGTTCCTCGACCGTGACATTGACGACGACGCGGTCCGGCGCCGAGCCCGGCTGCGTGGCGATCTTGACCGATTTGAAATAGCGGAGCGCCCGCAGGCGCCGCTCGGCGCGCTCGATCAGCGCGTGGTTGAGGGCATCGCCTTCGACGAAATCGAATTCGCGGCGGATGACGTCGTCGCGCGTTCTGGTGTTGCCGTGAATGTCGACGCGCTCGATATAGGCGCGGCTGCCCTGCTCGATGGTGTAGACGATGTTGATCAGGCGGCGTTCGGGCAGGCGCTCGGTGCGCGCGATGACCGATGCAAATGGCGCGCCGTCCTTGGCGAGCCCGATCGCGGCATCGGCAACGGTCTTCTGCACGGCATCGACGTCGAAGATTTCGCCCGGCTGCATGCGCAGAAACCGGCGCAGCGTCGTCGCTTGGACGGTGTTCAATCGCGATTCGAGGGCGACGCGGCCGACGCGATATTGCGGGCCTTCCTCGATCGTAAAGGTGAGCACGACACCCTTCTGCTCCGCATCGTAGCGCGCCGCCGAGTGCACGCGCGCGTCGGCGTAACCGTGGGAGAGATAGAAACGGCCGATGAGATCGCGGTCGCGCTCGATGCGATCGGCGTCATAGGTGTCGTTGTCGGTGAGAAAGCTCAGGACGTTGCTCTCGCCGGTACTGATCACGCCCTTGAGCTTCGTCGCCGTGAAGGCCTCATTGCCGCTGAACAGGATCTGCCCGACCGCGAGCCTGTCGCCCTCGCTGATCTCGAAGACGAGATTGACCCTTTCGTTCTTGCTCTTGATCGTCTTCGGATCGACGCGCACGGTGAAAAAGCCGCGCTGACGGTAAAGCTCGATGATGTGTTCGACGTCGTCGTGAACGAGCGCGCGCGCGAGCGGTCCGCCTTCTCTCGATTGCACGGCCTTCTTCAGGTCGGCGTCCTTGATCTTCCTGTTGCCCTCGAACGCCAGGCGCGCGATCGTCGGATTTTCCTTAACCGTCACCAGGATGCGTTCGCCCTGCCGCGAGATCTTCACGTCCGCGAACAGGCCGGTGGCGTAGAGGCTCTTGAACGCCGCATCGAGCGCGTCGGCGTCGAGCCGTCCGCCGGCGCCGGCACGAAAATGGGCGCGGATCATCGCCGCATCGATGTGCCGATTGCCGACGACCGCGATCTCGGTCGCCGTCGTCGTGGCCGCGGTCGCGCGCTGGCCGGCAGCGATGACGAAGAATCCGAACAGAAACAGAAGAAGAACGCCAGCTGTCACCCGGCCGGGCATCGTCGCGGCTCCGCGAGCAAACGGCCACGCCCGATTACAATCGCCCGCCGCGGCGCAAACGTGACCGATTATGTCGAAATGTGAGGAATAGTTGCGGCGTCGGGCATGGAGCGGGTTTGCGATTCCTTACGGGATAACGCTGGGCGATCGCATCTTGCGGGAAACGCCGCCGCAGAAGCGGTCCGATCTCGACACAATGGTTTACGCGCGCGGCGTGCCGCCGCCTCGATTTCGATTACTTCACCACCAGGACAGGACAGGCCGCCAGGTGCACGATCCGTGCGGCCCGGGTGCCGAGCATGCGCTCGTAGAACTGAGAATGGCCGGTCGAGCCGATCACCAACAGGTCGGCCTTGAGTTCGGCCGCAAGCCCGAGGATGTCGCGCACCGCATGCCCGGTGAGGACGTGGGTGCGGATGTTGACGTGTTGTTCTTCGGCCATCGCCCGCGCGCGTTGCAGCACCTTGTGAAAACGCCGCGCCGCCGTCGCGCTCTCCTCTCTCACCTCTTCGATGAATTCCGGCATGTAGTCGATTTCCTCGACCGAGACCATGTGCAGCTCGGACTCGTTCGCCTTGGCGAGGGAGATCGCCAGCGCCAGAGCCCGGGCGGCGCGCTCCGATCCATCATTGGCGCAGAGAATTCTTTTGAACATCGATTCCTCCGACCTCAATCGGCTTTGCCGGCGGCTTCCCCCAGCGGCGGCGAGAGGGCGGGCTCCGTCTTTGCGCGTTCCGGCTCGTCCTGCGCCAGCAGGTGCCGCGGCAGATAAAAGGCGTTGGCGATCAGCGTCGGGATGACCGCGCTGCCGATCACGCCGGCGACGAGGATCGAATATTGCGACTGACTGATGATACCATGCGAGAGTCCGAACAGCGATGAAATCGTGCCGAAGGTCAGCCCGGTGGACATCAAGAGCGTCGTGTACATCGCCTCTGGGTTCGGCGTCTTATAGGCGCGGGTCACCGGATAGACGCCGAAGAACTTGCTCACCATCTTGGCCAGCAGCATGAAACCGAAAGCGAAGGGCGCGGCGATGAGCGCCGGAATAGAGACGAAGGCGCCGGCGCGGATGAAATAGAACGGGGTGAGCAGGCCGAAAGTCAGCGCCCGCAGCCGCCGAACCAGCGCGTGGTCTCTGCCGACGGTGCCGGCGAGCATCATGCCGGCGATGTAGGCGGGCAGCACCGCCTCGCTGTCGGCCCAGCCGGCCAACGCCCCGAGGCCCATGAGGCAAAACAGCAGGAATTTTATTTCCATTTCGGACGGTCGATTGCCGAATTGGCGCAGGAATCTCGTCGCCAGCCAGGGCAGGGCCGCGAATACCGCCACGGCGACGAATGCGAAGATCAAGGTGTGTAAGGTGAACGGCGCGAAAATGAAACCGAGCGCCAGCACGGTGCCGAGGTCGTTGATGAAGCAGGCTGCGAGCACCGTCTTACCGTATTCGGTCCGGTTCAGGCCGGTTTCGATCATCACGGCATAGACCACCGCGACCGAGGTGGTGGACAAGGCGACGCCGGCGAGCCAGCTCGGCATCACCTGCCAGCCGAGAGCGAAATACGCCGCCGCGGCGCAGCCGAAGAATGGAAAGAAGAAGCCGACGAGCCCGAGCGCGGTCGCCTCTTTCCATTTGCGTTTAAAGACTTCCGGATCGAGCTCGGTCCCGGCAAGGAAGGTAAGCACGATCGCCCCGATCCCGGCCAGGAATTTGACCCATTGTTCGTCGATGCCGAGCGCGAAACCAAGACCCGTGCCGATGATCAATTGCGCCAGCGTGCCGACGATGATCTCGGTGAGCGCGGTCGAGACCCGCAGCCACACCGAAAGCAGGCTCGCGATCAGCGCGAGACCGACCCACAACGTTACCAGTCCCCAAACGGCGGTCATCGGCAAGCCTCAGGCGCAATATTCATCGGTCCGAAGCGACGCGCGCCCGCGTCGCATTCGGAGTTCACGCGAAACAGCCCTGGAGGCAGTGGGAGTACAAAAAAGACCCCTACCGACGCCAAGCGCCCGGCAGGAGTCATCAGCCTTATCGGCGGTTAAAGGGGGACTCCATCCCCTGAAGCAATTCCATTCTAGCCGCAATCTCAACGATGACAAGCAGCGACGGATGCCGGTAGTGCCTCATTGGAGTTTTGTCGCCGCGAGCGCGCCGTTGCAGATCGCGCTTCACGGCGAGAATTATGAACTCGGGTTTGACTCGGATCCCACCCGAAACTGCGGAGCCAAACTCACTTTGCCCTTGATGGAATTGGAAATGAAGCAGTTTTGCTCGACTTGGTTCATGATTGCCTTGGCAGCTTCGAGGTCAGCTTGGGATTTTAGGACCAAGCTTGGCTGAACCGTAACTTCGGTAATCAGATATTTGCCTTCGACGTTTTCCAGTAGGCCTTCAGCGGCGCTTTCATAGGCCACAAATTCAAGCCCTTTGCTTTGGGCGATGGCAATAAACGTCAGCATCAAGCACGCATTGACCGCGCCGATCAGTAGCTCTTCGGGGCACCAAACGCCAGGGTCGCCCTTGAATTCTGGCGGGCTGCCAACTTCCATTTCGCGCTTGCCTGGCGTGAACAGACTACCGCGGCGATCACGATCCCAGAGCAAGCTATTTTTGAACCGGAACGATTTGTATGATTTTCTTGTTTCCACGTGACCCTCCATCCTATGGGGTCGTATGAGCTTGCGAAGCTGTCGAGAGGTATGGCTAATGGTCTAGGCGTTCACTCACCAATAAACTCCTTCTAACTGCCAGCACGGTGCGGTGCTCGGGATCGCCCGCGCCGGAGCCGCTGTCGCGTGACTGCTTTCCATTGACGGACTCGGCGCATCCGCGTTGGTCGATGCCCTGGGGTGCGCGGTGGCGTGTTGGCGCGCGCCGCAGGAGAAGGGTCGGCCTATTTGCCGTTGCCCAGAATCGTCGGGGTTTGCCTATTTTTTAGTCAGCAGCGCATGACTTTTCCCCGGTAAGCTGGCTTTTTCAAAGCTATTTCAATACGATAGACCATCAATGGGTGGGTTCGACCGCTGGCATGGCGCTTGCGACATCGGTTGCCGCCAACCGAAGATCGTCCATCATCATGATGGCCAGCCAGCAGCAGCGCCTCCGGCGCTCGTCTGCGTACAGGGAGCAAGCAATGAACCTCGACAAGATTTCGCGTCGCCGTGTTTTGCAGGGGACGGCCGCCCTGACCCTTGGAACGGCGCTCCCGCTCAAGCGGGCGGCCGCCGCGGACACGACCGTCGGCTTCATCTATGTCGGCTCACGCGACGACTATGGATATAACCAAGCGCACGCCGCGGGCGCTGCCGCGCTAAAGAGCATGCCCGGCGTCAAAATCGTCGAGGAAGAGAAGGTCCCGGAGACCGAGGCGGTCGAGAAGACCATGGAGTCGATGATCAATCTCGACGGCGCCACGCTGCTGTTCCCGACCTCCTTCGGCTACTACAACCCGCACATGATCAAGATGGCGCTGAAGTATCCGAAGCTGCGCTTCGAGCATTGCGGCGGGTTGTGGACCGACAAGGATCCGAAAAACGCCGGAAGCTATTTCGGCTACATCGACGAGGCGCAGCACGTCAGCGGCATCGTCGCCGGCCGTATGACGAAATCGGGCAAGCTCGGCTTCGTCGCCGCCAAGCCGATCCCGCAAGTGCTGCGCAATATCAATTCGTTCACGATGGGCGCCAGGCTCGCCAATCCGAAGGTGACGTTGCAGGTGATCTTCACCGGGGACTGGTCGATGCCGGTGAAGGAGGCGGAATCGACCAACAGTCTCATCGACCAGGGCGTCGACGTTATCACCTGCCACGTCGACGGTCCCAAGACCGTGGTCGAGAACGCCGCGCGCCGCGGCGCCATGGTCTGCGGCTATCACGTCAATCAGGCGGTGCTCGCGCCGCAAGCCTATCTCAGCGGCGCGGAATGGAACTGGGAAGTGCTCTATCCGCGCTTCGTGAAGATGTTCACCTCCGGCGAAACCATTCCCAATTTCTACCGCGGCGGGCTGAAAGAGGAGATCGTGAAAGTGTCGCCTTACGGTCCGATGGTCTCCGCCGAAGCGCGCAAACATGCCGACGAGGTCAAGGCGGCGCTGACTGCCGGCACTTACGTCATCTTCAAAGGACCGCTCGTCGACAACAAGGGCAAGACGGTCATCGCCGGCGGCGTGTCGCGCGGCCAGACCGACCCCGAGCTGGAGAAGATGGATTATCTGGTCGAAGGCGTCATCGGAGCGACTTCGTGAAGGCCGATGTCGACGCGCCTCTGACTCCGTCCGGGCTCGGCCGGCTGCTGCGCCGGCCGCGCTTCGGCGGCAAAATGGGCGGTGCGGCGGAATTCGTCGTCATCCCCGCGCTCGCCCTGGCTGCATCGCTCGTCCTGTTCGGCATCTTTGTCGCGCTGTTCGGCAAGAATCCGCTCGACCTCTATTTCTACATGTATCAGGGCGCGTTCGGCACCTGGTTCTCCTGGCAGAACACGCTGACGCGCGCCGCGCCTCTGATCCTGACCGCATTGTGCACGGCGCTACCGGCGCAGCTCGGCATGGTGATCATCGGCGGGGAGGGGGCGCTGCTCATCGGCGCGCTCTGCTCAACCGCCGCGGCGCTGGCCTTGCAGGAGGCGCCGTCGCTATTTGTCGACCTCGCCATGGCGGGCGCCGGGATGGTTGGCGGCGGGCTGTGGATCATGCTGTCCGGCGCACTGCGCCAATATCGTGGCGTCAATGAAACGATTTCGAGCCTGCTGCTCGTCTACATTGCGCTTGCGATTCTCAACTACCTGGTCGAAGGCCCGATGCGCGACCCGACTAGCCTCAACAAGCCGTCGACGCGCGACATCGGCGCCGCCAACATGATCGGCAGCATTCCCGGCACCGACGTGCATTGGGGCTTCGTCTTCGGCATCATCGCGGCGGTGCTTTCCTACATCCTGATCTATCACACCGTGTTCGGCTTCGCCGCGCGCGTTGCCGGCGGCAATATCCGCGCCGCCAAGGTGGTCGGGCTGAGCGTGGGCAAGCTCATTCTCGTCATCTGCTTTCTCGCTGGCGCCGCCGCGGGCCTTGCCGGGATGATGGAGGTCGCCGCCGTGCAGGGTCGCACCAACGCCAATCTCGCCGCCGGCTACGGCTTTGCCGGGATTTTGGTGGCGTTCCTGGCGCGGCAGAATCCACTGGCGGTCATACCGGTGTCGATCCTGCTCGGCGGCATCGGCGCCAGCGGCGGGCTGCTGCAGCGGCGGCTTGGATTGCCGGACGCCTCGGTCCTGGTGCTGCAGGGCGTGATCTTCGTCATGGTGCTCGCCAGCGACTCGCTCTACGGCCGCTTGCCTTTCCTGCAGCGAAAGGCGCCGTGACCGTGGCCGACCCGGGCAACATCGGACTATGGACGGTGCCGCTCGCGGTGCTCGGCGGGGCGGTGCGCGTCAGCACGCCGTTTCTCTTCGTCAGTCTCGGCGAATGCATCACCGAGCGCAGCGGCCGCATCAATCTCGGCCTTGAAGGCACCCTGGTGATGGGCGCGATGAGCGGGTACGGCGTCTCCTACCTCTCCGGTTCGCCTTGGCTCGGCGTGCTCGCCGCCGGCGTGACCGGGGCGGCGATGGGCGCCTTGCACGCCTCGATCTGCGGGCTGCCGCGCGTCAACGACATCGCGGTCGGCATCGCCTTGATGCTGTTCGGCACCGGGCTTGCGTTCTACCTCGGCAAGCCGCTGATCGAGCCGACGGCGCCACGGCTGCCGTCGATCGATTTCGGCTGGTGGAGCGACATTCCTCAGGTCCGCGCCGCCCTGCGGATCAATGCCCTGTTCCTGATCGGCGTGGTACTGGCGCCGGTCCTGGTCTGGGCGTTGCGCACCACGCGCTGGGGCTTGATCATCCGCACCGCTGGCGAAAGCGCCGATGCCGCGCGCGCCATGGGCTATTCGGTGAACCTCATCCGCCTGCGCGCGACCATGTTTGGCGGCTTCCTCGCCGGCATCGGCGGTTCCTTCCTGTCGCTGTTCTATCCCGGCAGCTGGAACGAGGGCCTGTCCTCCGGACAAGGCATCACCGCGGTCGCGTTGGTCATCTTTGCGCGCTGGAATCCGATGCTGTGCCTGGCGGCGTCGATCCTGTTCGGCGGCGCCGCCGCGCTCGGGCCGGCGCTGCAGTCGGTCGGCTTCAGCCACGGCTATCATCTGTTCAATGCCGCGCCGTATATTCTGACCTTGCTGATCATGATCGTGACCTGTTCGCCGAAGCGCACCTTGATCGGCGCGCCGGCGGAGCTGTCGATTACGAGGTGAACTCATGGCGATTCCAGCGCGCAAGGAGAGCGGCCTGGCGGAGCGCTACGTCGCCGCCGACCCCTATCCGTGGCCCTATAATGGCGATCTGCGCCCGCACAACACCGCGCTCATCGTCATCGACATGCAGACCGACTTCTGCGGCGTCGGCGGCTATGTCGACAAGATGGGCTACGATCTGTCGCTCACCCGCGCGCCGATCGAGCCGATCAAGCGCACGCTCGCGGTCATGCGCGGCAAGGGCTTTCATGTCTTCCACACCCGCGAAGGCCATCGTCCGGACCTCGCCGACCTGCCGGCGAACAAGCGCTGGCGCTCGCGACAGATCGGCGCCGGCATCGGCGATCCCGGACCCTGCGGCCGCATCCTGGTGCGCGGCGAGCGCGGCTGGGAAATCATCCCCGAGCTGGCGCCGAGGGAGGGCGAGCCGATCATCGACAAGCCCGGCAAGGGCTCGTTCTGCGCCACCGATCTCGAACTGCTGCTGCGGCTGCGCCGCATCGACAACATTGTCCTTACCGGCATCACTACCGACGTGTGCGTGCACACCACCATGCGCGAGGCCAACGATCGCGGCTTCGAATGTCTGCTGCTGGAGGATTGCTGCGGCGCCACCGACAAGGGCAATCACGATCACGCCGTCAAGATGATCAAGATGCAGGGCGGCGTGTTCGGCGCGGTGTCCGTCTCGGCAAAATTCATCGAGGCCGTTGCGTGAACGACCCCGCAGCACTGCAAACTTTCGGCGTCGAAGCCATCGCCATGACCAAGCGCTTCGGCGAGTTCGTGGCGCTCGATCAGGTCTCGCTCAAGGTCAAGGCCGGCACGTTCCATGCGCTGCTTGGCGAGAACGGCGCCGGCAAGTCTACGCTCGTCAAATGCATCATGGGCTACTACCAGCCCGACGCCGGCGAGGTCATCGTCGGCAGCCACCAGGAAGTCATCGGCAATCCGCGCGCCGCGCATGCGCTCGGCCTCGGCATGGTTTACCAGCATTTCACCCTGGTGCCGGCGATGACGGTAGCGGAAAATTTCGTGCTGGCGCGCGACGACGTGCCGGCGGTGGTCGACTGGGCGCGCGAGCGCAAGGCACTGGAGGAGTTCCTGGCGCGAATGCCGTTTCGCGTGCCGCTCAACGCCAAGGTCTCGGCCATTTCCGCCGGCGAGCGGCAAAAATGCGAAATTCTCAAGCAGCTTTATCTACGGCGCCGCTTCCTCATCCTCGACGAGCCGACCTCGGTGCTCACGCCCGGCGAGGCCGACGAGGTGCTCGGCATGCTGCGCGACATGGTGGCCAACGGCGTTCTCACCATTCTGATGATTACCCACAAATTCCGCGAGGTCATGGCCTTCGCCGACGGAGTGACCATCCTGCGGCGCGGCAAATTGGCCGGGCAAGGGCACGTCAAGGATTTGAGCCCCGACGCCATGGCGCGCAGCATGATCGGCGCCGAGGAGCTCACCGTGCAGCCGGCGCGCATCGGCGAGTTCGGCGTGCCGCGACTCGACATCGAGAAATTGAATGCGCTCGACGACGGTGGCCAGCCCGCCGTGCGCGACGTGTCGCTGTCGATCCGCGGCGGCGAGATCGTCGGCGTCGCCGGCGTCTCCGGCAACGGCCAGCGCCAGCTGATCGAAGTCCTCGCCGGCCAGCGCGAGGCCGAGAGCGGCTACATCTATCTGCAGGGCGAACTCTATCACGCGACCCGCGAGGAGATGCGCCACAATCATCTGTCGGTTCTGCCCGAGGAGCCGTTGAAGAACGCCTGCGTGGCGCGCATGAGCGTGGCCGACAATCTTGCCTTCCGCGAGTTCGACCGCGTGCCGTTCGCCGCCGGCGGCTGGTGGCTCAAGCGCGCGACCTTCCACGAACAGGCGATGCGCAAAATCGAACGCTACAAAATCAAGACCCGCTCCGACGATACCCCGATCGGCGAGCTTTCCGGGGGCAACGTCCAGCGCACCGTGCTGGCGCGCGAACTCGCCGGCGAAGTCGACATCCTGGTCGCTGCCAATCCCTGCTTCGGCCTCGACTTCGCCGCGGTGGCGCAGATCCACGCCGAGATCATGGCGGCGCGCAACCGCGGCGCCGCGGTGCTGCTGGTCAGCGAAGACCTCGACGAGCTTCTTGAACTCGCCGACCGCGTCGTCGTGATGTTCAACGGCGCGATCGTGTACGAAGCGCGCGCTAGCGAAGCCGATCTCACCGAGATCGGTCGCCACATGGCCGGGCATTAGAGCATGATCCGGAAGAGTGGAAACCGGTTTTCCGAAAGGATCACGCTCCACTAAGGAAAAATAGAGCGCGACCGATTCGAGCCGAAGCGATTGCGCTCCCGCGCGCCCCAGGAAACCTAGCCCTTGGCCGGTTCGACCGCGGTCTCACGCGCCCGGCGAGCTTCGTACGCCCGCATATGGGCATAGGCGATCCGCAGCAGCGCCATCTGCGGCAGTTGTGCCTCGCCGCGACGGATGAGATCGCCGATGACATGGTCGGCCTCGATAGGCGCGCCGCGCTCGATGTCGCGCAGCATCGACGCCATCAGGGTCGATCCCGGCGCGGTCAACATGGTCTGGGTGAACTTTTTCGACGCTTGGCGAGGCGGAAACCCGTGCGCGGCGGCGAGGGCGCAGCACTCGTCGATAAGCGCCAGCGCCAGAGGCGCCGCCCCGGCGGCGACGATGTCGCCGACCGCGGCCCGCATCAGGCAATTGATGCCGGCGGCCGCAGCAATGGTCGTCCACTTCTCCCACATCTCCTGCAAAATCGCCTCGCTGAAACGCCAATCGAATCCGGCCCCCGACAGCGCCGCCGCGATCGCTTCCCCGCGCGCGGAAACGACGCCGTCCTGCTCGCCGAACGACAGCAGATGCGCGTTGTTGAGGTGGAGAATGCGGCCCTCGGCGTCGAGCGTCGCCGAGATCACGCAGAGGCCGCCGAGCACGGCGCGTCGGCCGAAGCGCGCCGCCAGGAGGTCGAGGTGCGCCATGCCGTTGAGCAAGGGCAGGATCGCGGTATTCGCTCCGACGGCCGGCGCGAACGAATCCACCGCCGCGGCGAGATCATAGGCTTTGCAGCTGAGAAGGATCAGATCGAACGGCTCGCGCAACTGGTCGGCGACGACAACCAGTGGCGCCGCAATGCTCGCATCACCGAGCGGGCTGCGGATCACCAAGCCGGTCTGCGCGAGCTGCGCCGCCCGCCTTGCGCGCACGAGGAAAACGACGTCGCGGCCGGCCGCCAGCAGTCTGCCGCCGAAATATCCGCCAATGGCTCCGGCGCCGACCACGAGAATTCGCATGACTGTCCCCTAGACTAGCGTTTTTCACCCGCCGGACGGCGCGGCACTATGGCTTTGTTGATGATTTCTTGCACCACCTCGCCGTGCTGATTGAGCGTTCGCGTGCGCATCTTCAAAAGCCCATAGTCCGGGCGCGAGTTCGAGGGGCGCATGGCGATCACTTCGCCTTCGACGCGCAGCTCGTCGCCGGGGCGAACTGGAATTGGCCAATGCAGCTCCTCGAAGCCGAGCCCAATGGTGCCGCCGACCGGCTTTGCTTCCCGCTCGGTGAGCAGACGCATCGTCATCGCGGCGGTGTGCCAGCCACTCGCCACCAGCCCGCCGAAAATCGAGGAGCGCGCGGCCTCCTCATCGAGATGGAAGAACTGCGGGTCAAATTTTTTCGCGAAAGCGATGATTTCATCCTTCTCGACGCGCAGCCGCCCGCTGTCGGTAAAGGTCTGCCCGACGGCGAAATCCTCGAAATAAAGTTCAGTCATTTTTTCATTGGCTCCTGGAAAGGCGGTCCGACCCGGCCCTGCGGCCGGCCGCCGGCACACCTTATAGTCCGCGGCACCGCCGTCACAAATCGCGCGCCATGCGGCGGCGCCGCGCTGCTCGCCGCGCGAAAACGCCGGGCTGGGGGTTTTCTTTCCCGTTCGGCTATGGCTATGATCGCGCAGCTCCAAGGAAGCACGGCCATGATGCGGCGCGCCTTTGTCTCTTGTGCTGCTCTGTTGCTCGTCTGCATCGGAGCGCCGGCGATGGCCGGGCAATGTTGGCACAGCTGGGACGCCTCACCCGCCTGCCCGCGAGCGGTCCATTACGCCATTTACGAACTGGAGAACCGCATCGCCCTCCTGGAGGCGGACCCCGCGGTGGACGATGGATACAAGGCTCCGATCATCACCTCGGCGCGTGCCGACATACTCCGCCTGCGCGCGACGCTTTTCCCGGCGCAGTGGCGCTGGACGACGCCTTGCTGTTACAGCCGCCCGCCGATCTATATTCGCTGGGCGTCGCATCGGCGAGCCGCGCATCGGCCTCGATAACGGCGCGGGGCTACTCCGCCGGCGCGGGTGGGGCGCCGTAAAGGCGCGGCAGCAGTCGCTGTCGCGCGCGCATCGACCAGCCGCTGAGCCGGTCGAGGTAGAGATACAGAACGGGCGTGGTGTAAAGCGTCAGCAACTGGCTGATCAGAAGCCCGCCCACGATCGAGATGCCCAGCGGGCGGCGGATTTCCCCGCCATTGCCGAAGCTCAGCGCCAACGGCACCGCGCCGAGGATCGCGGCCGCCGTCGTCATCATGATCGGACGAAAACGGAGCAGGCAAGCCTCGAAGATCGCGTCGTAGGAGCTCAAACGGCGCGTGCGCTTCGCCTCGATGGCGAAATCGATCATCATGATCGCGTTCTTCTTGACGATGCCGATCAAGAGGATCACGCCGATCAGCCCGATGATGTCGAATTCGGTCTGGAACAGCATCAGCGCCAGCAAGGCGCCGACGCCGGCGGACGGCAGGGTCGACAGGATCGTGATCGGGTGGATGTAGCTCTCATAGAGCACGCCCAAGACGATATAGACCGCGGCAATCGCGGTGAGGATCAGGATCGGCTCCTTGGCCAGTGATTGCTGGAACAGCTGCGCGGTGCCGGCGAGACTTCCGTGAACCGAAGTCGGCACGCCGATTCGGGCGATGGCTGATTTGATCTCTTCCGTCGCCTCGCCCAGCGACCGGCCGGGCTGCAGGTTGAACGATATAGTGGAGGCGACGAACAGTCCCTGGTGGTTGACCGACAAGGGCGTGTTGCCTGGCCGGTAACGGCTGACCGCGGCGAGCGGGATCATGGTCTCGAGTGCAGTGCTGACCGCGGCGCCGGCGGAGGTCATGCCCCTTCCGGTGTTGGCGAGGGCATTGATGAAGGCGTTGCGTGCCGCGGCGGCATTGGCACTCGCTGCGGTCGTTGTGCTCGCTGTGCTGGTTGTGCGCGCTGGGGTCGTTGCGCTTGCCGGGGCCGTTGCGCTTAAGCTCCTGCTGCCCGTGCCGGATGCAGGAGAAATCGTAAAGGCCGAGGGCGGGGAGGGTGTAACAGCAGGCGACGCTGGTGCGGCGGGCGATACGGGGACCGTTCCGATCGCCGCCGCCGCGGTAACATTGCCAACCGGTGTGTTGGTGATGGCGGTTCCGGCCGGCGTGGCCCCGGAGAGGGAGACGTAGACGTCACGCAGCGACTCCGGATACTGCGTGTAGCGCGGGTCGATCTCCATCACGACGTGATATTGGTTGTAGGCGCTGTAGATCGTCGAAACCAGACGCTGCCCGAATGCGTCGTACAGCGTGTTGTCGATCTGCAGCGGGCTGATGCCGAGGCGCGCCGTGGTGTCGCGGTCGATGTCCAGATAGGTCTCCAGCCCGTGCTGCTGTTGATCGGAGCTCACGTCGGTGAGCACCGGATTGTGCTCGAGCGCGTCGACGAGTTTCGGTGTCCACGCATAGAGGTCCTGCACATTGTCGGACTGCAGCGTGTACTGGTACTGCGCGTTGCTCTGGCGGCCGCCGGCGCGCAGGTCCTGGACCGCGGCCAAATAGAGGCGCCCGCCGGGAACTTCCGCGAGCTTCGGCCGTAGTCGCGCGATCACCTGATCCACCGACAGATCGCGCTGCGACAGCGGCTTGAGCGAGACGAAGACCGAGCCGGTGTTGATCTGCGAATAGCCGCCGCCGCTGCCGACTCCGGTGTAGCCGACGACGGTGTGCACCGCCGGATCCTGGCCCACGATGTCCACCATTTGCTGCAGCTTGCGACTCATCAGCTGGAATGAGATGCTTTGATCCATTTGCATCGAGCCGACCAGCCGTCCGGTGTCTTGCTGCGGAAAGAGCCCCTTGGGCACGACGATGAACAGCGCCACGTTGAGGCAGATCGTGGCGATGAAAATCAGCACCAGCAGGCGCGGATGCCGTAGCGACCAGGTTAGCGTGCGTGCGTAGCCGCGGCGCATCCGCTCGAAGAAGCCGGGACGACGCGCCTCCTGTTCCGCGCGTCCGTGGCGCAAGAAAAGCGCGCACATCATCGGCGTGGTCGTGAGCGAGATCGCCAGCGACACCAGAATGGCCACCGAAAGCGTCACGGTGAACTCGCGGAACAGTCGGCCGAGGATACCGCCCATCAGCAAAATCGGAATGAATACCGCGATCAACGACAAGCTGATTGAGAGCACGGTGAAGCCGACTTCGCGCGCGCCGCGGAAGGCGGCCTCCATGCGCGGCATCCCCTCTTCGATGTGGCGCGAAATATTTTCCAAGACGACGATCGCATCGTCGACGACAAAGCCGGTGGCGATGGTCAGCGCCATCAGCGACAGGATGTCCAGGCTGTAGCCGAAAAGATACATGACGCCGAAGGTGCCGATGATCGAGACCGGCACCGCAACGCTGGGAATGAGCGTGGCGCGGATGCTGCGCAGAAACAGATAGACGACGATCGTGACCAGTATGACCGCCATCGCCAGCGTCAGCTCGGTATCGTGCAACGAGGCGCGGATCGTAGTGCTGCGGTCGATCGCGACGGTCACGTACATGTCGGCCGGCATCGCCGCTTCCAGATGCGGCAGCTCGGCCTTCACGTTGTCGACGGTGTCGATGATGTTGGCGCCGGGCTGGCGGAACAGGATGACCAGGACGGCCACTTGTCCTTTGGACAGGCCGAGATTGCGCATGTCCTGAACGGAGTCCTGCACGTCGGCGACATCGGACAAGCGCACCGCCGCGCCATTGCGGTAGGCGATGACCAGCGGCGTGTAATCTGCCGCCGCGGTCGCCTGATCATTGGTGTAGATCTGATAGCGTTGGTCGCCGTCGTCGATCGTGCCCTTGGGACTGTTGGCGTTGGCCGAGGCCAGCGCCGCGCGGACGTCTTCGAGGCCGATGCCATATTTGTACAGCGCCCGCGGGTTGAGCTCGACGCGGACCGCGGGAAGCGCCGAACCGCCGATGATGACGTTGCCGATGCCGCTGAGCTGCGAGAGCCGCTGCGCCAAGACATTGCTCGCCGCATCGTACATTTGACCTTGCGTCAAGGTCTTCGAGGTTAGCGCCAGAACCATGATCGGCGCGTCGGCCGGATTGACCTTGCGGTAGGTCGGATTGGTAATCAGGTTGGTCGGCAGATCGGCGCGGGCGGCGTTGATGGCGGCCTGGACGTCGCGCGCCGCTCCGTCGATGTCGCGGTTGATGTCGAACTGCAGCGTGATGCGGGTCTGTCCGATCCCGCTTTGCGACGTCATCTCGGTGACGTCGGCGATCTGCCCGAGATGGCGTTCGAGCGGCTCGGCGACGCTGGTCGCCACGGTTTCGGGGCTGGCGCCGGGAAGCTGTGCGATGACGGCGATGGTGGGAAAGTCGACCTGCGGCAGCGGCGACACCGGCAATTTCGAGAAGCCGAGGACGCCGGCCATGGCGATGGCGAGCGTCAACAAGGTGGTCGCCACCGGCCGCGAGATGAAGGGTGCGGCGATGTTCATTCGCCAGGCTCGCCGAGCTCACCGGGAGCGAGCGGGACGGCCGGCGTGCGCCCGCGGAAGCGCAGCGCCAGGCGATCGAAGTAGAGATAGATGACCGGCGTGGTGAACAGGGTGAGCATCTGACTGACGATCAAGCCGCCGACGATGGCCAGCCCGAGCGGTTGGCGCAGCTCGGAGCCGGTGCCGGTCCCCAACATCAGCGGCAGCGCGCCCAGGATCGCCGCCATCGTGGTCATCATGATCGGCCGGAAACGCAAGAGGCAGGCCTGATAAATCGCCTCGCGTGGCGGCAGGCCCTCGACGCGCTCGGCCTCCAACGCAAAGTCGATCATCATGATCGCGTTCTTCTTGACGATGCCGATCAGAAGAATGATGCCGATGATGGCGATGACGTCGAGGTCGTAATGCAGCAGCATCAACGACAGCAGGGCGCCGACGCCGGCCGAGGGCAGCGTCGACAGGATGGTAATCGGGTGAATGAAGCTCTCGTAGAGAACGCCGAGCACGATGTACATCGCCACCACGGCGGCGATGATGAGGAAGACTTCGTTGGTCAAGGAGGATTGAAAGGCGGCGGCGGTGCCTTGAAATGCGGTGAGGAAACTCTGCGGAAGGTCGACCTCCTTCTCCGCCTGTTGGATGGCATCGACCGCCGCGCCGAGCGAAACGCCCGGCGCGGTGTTGAACGAGATGGTGGTCGCCGGCAGCTGGCCGTAGTGCGTGATCAAGAGCGGCCCGGTGCGCTGCGTCATGTGCACGATGGCCGAAAGCGGCACCTGCCCATTGGTGGTCGAGGACGATGAGGGCAGGTAGATCATCGACAGCCCGTCGAGCGAGCGCTGCAGCGACGGGTCGGCTTCGAGGATCACGCGGTATTGGTTCGACTGCGTATAGATGGTGGAAATGATGCGCTGCCCGAACGCGTCATAGAGCGCATTGTCGACCGTCGCCGGCGTGATTCCGAAACGGGCGGCGGTCGCCCGGTCGATGACGATATCGAGCGCCAATCCCTCTTGCTGCATGTCGCTGGCGACGTCGGTGATCTGCGGCAGCTGGCTGAGCCGCTGCACCAGGCGCGGCACCCAGGTGTTGAATTCGGCGGGATTGGCGTCCTCGAGCACGAAATGATAGGGGGCGCGGCTGACCGTGGCGTCGATGGTTAGATCCTGCACCGGCTGCATGTAGAGCGTGATGCCGACGATGCCGGACACCTCCTGCTGGATGCGGCGGATGATCTCGGTCGCGGTGAGGCTGCGATCGTCGTGCGGCTTGAGATTGATCAGGAAACGACCGGTGTTCAGCGTCTGATTGCTGCCGTCGACGCCGATGAACGAGCTCAGGCCGTCGACGTCGCGATCCTTGAGGATCGCCTCGGCCAGCTGGTTCTGCAGGCGGGCCATGGCCTGATAGGAAATGCTTTGCGACGCCTCGGAAATTCCCTGGATCATCCCGGTGTCCTGCACCGGGAAGAAGCCCTTCGGGATCAGTGCGTAGAGGACGAGGGTGAGCGCGAGCGTGAGCACCGCGACCAGCAATGTGAGGGGCTGGCGGTCCAGCACCCAATTCAGCGCCAGGCCGTAGAGCGCGATGGTCGTCTTGAAGACCTGTTCGGCGCGCAGATCGAAGGCGGTGCGCTCGGCGTCCGGGTGGTGGCGGATCAGCTTGGCGCACATCATCGGCACCAGCGTCAATGAGACGACGGCCGATATGACGATGGTGACCGCAAGCGTGATGGCAAATTCGTGGAACAGGCGGCCGACGACTTCGCCCATGAACAACAGCGGTATCAGCACGGCGATCAGCGAAATCGTCAGCGAAATGATGGTGAATCCGATCTGTTCCGAGCCGCGCAGCGCCGCCTCGAGCGGGTGCATGTCGCCTTCGACATATCTGGCGATGTTTTCGATCATCACGATGGCGTCGTCGACCACGAAGCCGGTGGCGATGGTCAGCGCCATCAGCGACAGATTGTCGAGGCTGAAATCGAGGAGATACATCGCGCCCAGGGTGCCGACGAGCGACAGCGGCACCGACAGGCTCGGAATGATGGTGCCGGGAAGCGTGCGCAGGAACAGGAAGATCACCACCACGACCAGGACCACGGCGAGGCCGAGCTCGAACTCGACGTCGGCGACCGAGGCGCGGATGGTGACGGTGCGGTCGCTGAGCACGCCGACATCGACCGCCGCGGGAAGCGTGGACACGATCTGCGGCAGCAAGGCCTTGATGCGGTCCACGACCTGGATGATATTGGCGCCCGGTTGGCGCTGAACGTTGAGGATGATCGCCGGCGTTATATTGGCCCAGGCGCCGAGCTTGTCGTTCTCCGCGCCGCCGACGACTTTCGCCACATCGGAGAGCCGGACCGGGCCGCCATTGCGGTAGGCGATCACGGTGTTGGCATACTGCGCAGCAGTCTCGATCTGGTCGTTGGCATTGATCGTCGTCGCCTGCGCCGGGCCGTCGAAATTTCCCTTCGGCGTGTTGACGTTGAAGTTGCCGATGGTGGTGCGCACATCGTCGATACTCAGCCCATAGGCGGCGAGCGCTTGCGCATTGAACTGAATGCGCACCGCCGGCCGGTGCCCGCCGCTGATGGTGACAAGCCCGACGCCGCTCAGCTGCGAGATCTTCTGTGCCAGCCTGGTCTCGCTCAGATCCTCCAGTTCAATCAGCGACAGGCTCTTCGAGGTGACCGCGAGCGTGAGAATCGGGGCATCGGCCGGGTTGATCTTGGCGTAGACCGGCGGAATGGGCAGGTCGCTGGGCAGCAAGTTTTGCGCGGCATTGATCGCGGCCTGGACCTCCTGCTCGGCGACGTCGAGGCTGAGATTGAGGCTGAATTGAAGCGTGATCACCGAGGCGCCGGCGGAACTCGCCGACGTCATCTGGTTCAATCCCGGCATCTGCCCGAGTTGTCGCTCCAAGGGCGCGGTCACCGAGGACGTCATCACTTCCGGGCTGGCGCCCGGATAAAAGGTCTGCACCTGGATGGTCGGATAGTCGACCTCGGGCAGCGTCGACAGCGGCAGGAACGAATAGGCGACGATTCCAGACAGCATGATCGCCGCCATGAGCAGCGACGTTCCCACCGGGCGTAATACGAAAGGTTCGGAGACGTTCATCGCACCGCTTCGTCATCGCGCAGGGGCGCCTGCCGCCGCGCGCGGCCGCTCCTAACCGCCCCCATTGCGCCGATTCTGCGGATTCTGCGAACGATCGGGGTTCTGCGTCTGACCTGTGCGCCCGGCGCCGGCGCCCGCCGATGGCTCGCCGGCGCCGGAGGGGACGGTCACGCGCGCCCCGCCGCGCAAGCGGTCGGCGCCGTCGATCACCACCCGCTCGCCGGGGGAAAGGCCGGAATTGACCGCCACGATCGGGCCGTCGGTCGGACCGAGGCTGACCGTTCGCACCGCCACCGCGCTGGTTTTTTCGTCGATCACGTAGACATAGGTGCCCGGCGCGCCACGCTGGATCGCCGCCGTCGGCACGGTGACGACGTCGCGCAGCGTCTTCACCAGCAATTGGGCATTCACGAACTGGTTCGGAAACAGGGCGTAATCGGCATTGTCGAACTGCGCGCGCACTTTCACCGTGCCGGTGGTGGTATCGACCTGACTGTCGAGAGCGATCACGCGGCCCGTGGCCAGAAGCTTGACGTTGGCGCGGTCGTAGACCGCCACTTGCAGCGTGGCGCCGGCGTTGAGTTGCGGAACGACATCCGGAAGATTGTCCTCGGGGATGGGAAAGATCACCGTGATCGGTTGCATCTGGGTGACGACGGCGATTCCGGTATTGTTGCTGGTCTGCACGTAATTTCCCGGATCGACCAGGCGAAGGCCGACACGGCCGGTGACCGGCGCGACAATGTGGCAGTAGATGACGTTGAGCTTCTGCTGATCGATCTGCGCCTGATCGACCTTCACCGTGCCCTGGTACTGCTGCACGATGTAGATTTGGTCCTCGTATTGTTGGCGCGCTATCGAGTTCTGCTCGGCGAGCTTCTGGTAACGCGCAAGATCGACCTGCGCCTGCGCGAGCAGGCCCTGATCATGCGCGAGCTGGCCTTCGTATTGCGCTTGCTGAAGCTCATAGGGCCGCGGGTCGATTTGCGCGAGAAAATCGCCCTTGTTGACCATCTGCCCTTCGGTAAACCCGACCTGCGTGAGCTGGCCGTCGATCTGCGTCTGCACGGTGACAGTGGCGATCGGCGTGACGGTGCCGAGCGCGTTGATGAGGACCCTGATATCGCCTCTGCCGACCGTCGCGGCGCCGACCGATTGCGCCGGCTGGGGACGCCCGCCCGCCGGCTGACTCGCACGCATCCAGTGCACGATCTCATAGGTCCCGACGATGATCGCGGCCAGCGCGATCACCCCGACGCCGATGCGAACCCTGCCGCCGAGCCGGCCCTTGACACTCGGCGCAGGCAGCGCAGGCGCCGTCCGGCGAGCGCTCGGCGCCACGTCGTCTTCTGTTCTGCGTGTTCGCTCGTCCATCTCGCGCGTCGGTCCGTCCGGGGCGGCGTCAACATATACCGGGCGGCCGCATGTCTCACCTAATGAAAATTCGCTCATGAACCCCGGGTTCGGGTCGCCGAGCGATGATGCGAAGTGCCGGAAAGGACGGCAAACCCCGCGCGGGTCTCGCGAGCTACATGCCCTCGATATCCACGGAATCTTAAGTTAGATCAATGGTTTGTGGACCAGAGGCGATTCGTCTCCCCGCGGCCGGCCCGTGCGGATCATTGGCGTGCGTTAGAGCTGCGGCAGGAAAGAGAAGCCGTTTACCAAGTCTTTTTGCGCCGGCAGCAGGTTGGTGTCCCAACCGCCGCCGAGATCCTCGATCAGGGTGACGCTGGCGAGGAAGAGGTTCTGGC